>Ga0255338_1002151_pt1 | contig 31246 bp, 26 predicted proteins | sample MeOH1_35cm_T4_19_FD_203715 | JGI IMG/M metagenome (GOLD analysis project Ga0255338, IMG submission 203715) | Sandy soil microbial communities from University of British Columbia, Vancouver, Canada - MeOH1_35cm_T4_195 | ecosystem: Engineered > Artificial ecosystem > Sand microcosm > Unclassified ... | reverse complement strand
CACGTTGCTCTCGGTGCTCAGCAACGTGCTGTTCCTGATCGGCTGCGTGGGCATGATGTTGTGGCTCAACTGGCGCTTGTTTCTTGTCGGCACGCTATTGGTGCCCGCCGCCGTGGCGGTGTTCCTCCACCTCCAGCGCAGGGTCACCGGGCTGACGCGTGACATGCGCGAGCGCGGGGCAGATCTCGGCAGCCTGTTGCTCGATACCGTGATGGGCATGCGCGTGGTTGCCGCACTCGGTGCGGAGGAACATGAGGTCGCGCGGTTCGAGAGCCGCAACAACGCCTTTGTCCGCGCGATGCTGCGGATGCAGGTGGCGTCGTTCCTTGCCGGCGCCCTGCCGGGCACGTTGCTGACTGCCTCGACCTCGGCCGTCACCCTCTATGGCGGCTGGGAGATCATCCAGGGCCAGATGTCGATCGGTTCGCTGGTTGCGTTCATGGCCTATCACATGCGCGTGTTCGGGCCGATCCAGGCCCTGCTCGGCCTCTCGTCCGGGCTTGCCTCGACCCGCGTCTCGCTCGCGCGGATCTTCGAATTGTTCGATACGCCGGCCGATGTCGCCGATCCCGAACGGCCGCACCCGCTTGGGCCGGTGCGGTCGGGCATTCGCTTCGAGAATGTCTCGTTCCGTCATGATCGCGAGGCAGTGCTTGCGGGAATGGACCTCGAGATTCCCGCTGGCTGCTTCTGCGCGATCCTCGGCGAAAGTGGTGCCGGGAAGTCGACCATGGCGGACTTGATGGTTCGCTTCCTCGACCCGCAACAGGGGCGTATCCTGGTCGACGGGCAGGATCTACGCGATGTACGACTTGCGGAGCTGCGCCGTGAGGTCCTGCTGGTCGATCAGTCGCCCTATTTGTTCAACGACACGATCGCGGCCAATATCGCCTTCGCCATGGCCGGTGCGTCACGCCTGCGGATCGAGGCGTCGGCGGTGGCGGCTGGCCTCGGGTCACTGCTAGAGCGCCTGCCCAAGGGGCTCGACACCCCCGTCGGCGAGCGCGGCCTCGCTCTTTCCGCGGGGGAGCGCCAGCGCATCGCGCTGGCACGCGCGCTGCTGCGGAATCCGAGCGTCCTGATTCTGGACGAGCCAACCGCTGCGCTCGACGCAATGACGGAGCAACGCGTCGCCGAAGGACTGCGCCAGGCACTGCCCTTGGCGACAATCATCGTCATCACCCACAAGCCGGCGCTGGCCCGCCAGGCTGACCTGGTGGTGAGGGTGGAGCAGGGCAGGGCGCAGGTTTCGCCGATGCGTGCAGTCGGGCATGCGCTGGCCTGAGTCCGGCACCGGTGCCGGGGTGCGCGTCGCCGTGATCGACAGCGGCGTGCAGCCGCAACATTCGCATATTGGTGCCGACAGGATTCTTCCCGGCGCGGCGATCTTTGCGGACGGCACCGTGCGGCTCGGTGAGGACGTCACGCTCGACCGGCTTGGCCATGGCACTGCCGTCACGGCTGCGATCCAGGAAAAGGCGTCCGATGCCGAGATTCTGCCGATCCGCGTTTTCCACGAAGCGCTGAAGACAAGCGCTCGCGCGCTCGCCGTTGCGATCGGCTACAGCCTGGACCTGGGCGCGGATGTCATCAATCTCAGCCTTGGCACGGCCAATTCCGCCCATTGCGCGCTCTTCGCCGATCTGGTCGCCCGGGCGAAGGAGCAGGGGGTGCTCATCGTCGCTGCACGCGAGGCCGACGGTCGGCCCTGTTGGCCCGGCGCGCTGGATGGTGTGCTCGGAGTCGGGCTGGACTGGGATGTGCCGCGCGACATCTGGCGTGTTGAGGGAGGGGTATTCTACGCCTCCGGCTATCCCCGCCCGATCCCCGGTGTGGCGCAGCGCCACAACCTCTACGGCATCAGCTTTGCGACCGCCCAGGCGAGCGGCTTCGCCGCGCGCACCGTCGGCAGGCTACGGGCGGAGGGCGGGGACGAGAGGGATCTGCTTTCCGCATTGCTGCAGCCCCCCACCGCCTTTCCTGCCTGACGCCAGCCGCCAAGCAGGGTATGCCGGCTGGCGCCGGCGCTCACAAAAAACACCCCCCGTGGCCTGAGCCACGGAGGGTCGAAGGTCTCCTCAGGAAGGATCGTCGTTAGACGGCGCTAGTAGCGCCGGCTGAACTTCAGCCCGAAATATTGCGGTTTGATCGAAAAAGTCCGCGAGGAGCTTGCGCAATATTCGATCGAGCAGAATGTGTTCTTGCTCAGCTCGCCCCGTCGATCGAAAATGTTCTGAATGAAGAACGTTGCCGTCCAGTCATCCTTTTTCACACCGGCCGAAAAGTCGAAGCTGACAAAGCCCGCCGTGTTGCCCAGCAGCGAGTTCTTGTACACGTCCAGATCGGACGTGCTGTTCGTCTGGGCGTACATCGTGCCCTGGGCGAAGGATTTGAAGCTGCCCATCGGCATTTCATACCGCGCCGAGAACTGGCCCTTGAACCGGGGCTGGCGTGGCAGGCGGGTGCCCTTCGCCGCCGCGATTTGTGCCGGCAGCGGGCAGCTCGCCAACTGCGCGACCCGCAAGACTGGATCGAGCTTGCAGAAGTCCTCCGAAAGCGCCGCGTCGTTATAGGCGCCGGATCCTGAGAGGGTGAGACCGCCCAGCTTCCAGTCGAAGTCCATCTCCGTGCCATAGACCCGCGCCTTGCCGGCGTTCAGCGTGACGCCCGCGCCCTGGAACCCGAACGGCACGACACCATATTGCACGCCGTCCCACACTTCGTAATAGAAGGCGCCGTTGAGACGGAAATTATTGCCCCATGTCGTCTTGAACCCGACCTCATAGTTGGTCAGCGTATCCGCCTGGTACGGATTGTTCGGCGCGATGCGATTGCCGCCCCCCGGGCGGAAGCCGGTGGAATAGGTTGCATAAACCATCTTGGAGGAGTCGATCTCCCAGGCGGCGCTGACCTTGTGGGTTTCACCACTGCCCTTGAACTTGATGTCCGTGTTGACACAACTGAAGCGCTGGTCGGGGAAGGGGATCGTGCAGGTCTTGGCCCGGCTGGCGGTGGCGACGCCGGAGAAGCCATAGACGGTGTTGTTGGCCTTGAAATAGCGAATGCCGCCCGTGATCTTGAGGCCGTTCAGGGGCTCGAAGGAGCCTTCGGCAAAGGCGGCGTAATCCTTGAACTTGGTATCGGTTTCGACAAGATAGAAGGCGTCGCGCTTGATCGCGGGATTGAAGCTGAAGCCCGGCAGCATGGTCACCCCGTCCGAGGCGAGATGCGGCCCGACGCCCGATTTGACCAGATCGATCTGGCTCAGGCCCGGGATATAATAGTCACTGTCGCTCGACGATTTCTGGAACTGGTAGAACCCGCCGATCGTGAGGTCGAACGGCCAGCTCTTCGGCACCGAGACACGGACTTCCTGGGTGAACTTGGTCTGGCCGATCCGGCCGAGATATTGCTGCGTCGGATTGATCAGCGAGCCGTTCTTGTCGTAGAATTTGAGATAGTTCTCATAGCCCGGCCCGAGCTTGTCATAGGTTACCGAATAATAGGTATAGTCGTTGGCGTTCAGGATCTTGCGCTTGAAATAGCCGGTCGAGGAAACGACATCGAAGTCGGCGATCTTGCCCTGAATGGTCAGCGCCGCCTGTGCCCATTTGTCGATATTGTAGGTCTTGCTGAAGTCGTGGACCGTAAGGTCGCCCAGGCGCGGGTCATAGTTGAACCCACCTTCAGCGTTCAGATACTGGGCCGTGATCGACGGCAGGATCGTCCAGTTATCGTCCAGCTTGATCGTCATGTTCAGCCGGCCCCCATAATCGGAAACCGGATTGTAATTGTCGCGCGCGACGTTGGTGCTGTCGATCGTGTAGTTGGTGGTGGGATCGTTGTCGCCCAGTGCGAAGGTGTATTTGGCCGGCTTGTTGTCGATATAGCCGCCTTCATGGTCGTAGTAGCCCATCAGGCGGATCGCGACGTCCTGGCTGATCGGCACGTTGATGAACCCTTCGATCATCGCGCCGGGATCGCCCTTGCCGTATTTGTCGACCGTGAGGTCGTAGCCGGCCTTGAACCCCGAAGTATCGGCCTTGTTCGTGATGATGCGCAGCGTACCGGCCAGCGAGCTCGCGCCGAACAGCGTGCCCTGCGGGCCCGAAAGCGCTTCGACGCGCTCGATGTCGTAGATGTGGAGGTCAGGCATGCGGCCGGCGGTAGAAATCGGCACGTCGTCAAGATACGTGCCGGTGGTCGGCAAGCTGCCGCCGCCAACCGAGATGCCGCGGAAATAGACATTGCTGCGGCCCGGCCCGAGTGTCGAGAAGCTGACCGAGGGCAGCATGTTGACATAGTCAGTGAAGCCGGTGACCTGGTGATCCTCCAGCTTCGCCGGGCTCAGCGCCTGGATGCTGATCGGGACCTTCTGGATGCTCTCGGACTTGCGCGTCGCCGTGACGACGATGTCCTTCAGTCCCTCCCCCTCATTGTCGTCAGCAGCCGAGGTGGCTGGCTTGGCGGCGTCCTCGGCCCAGGCCATCGCCGGCATGACCAATGTCGAGAGAAATGTTGACGCGCCAAGGATACCGAAAATGCGCTTCGAGCGCGACCTGCATGCAGCTTTCATGTGTAGACCCCCGTTTTTGCCCGAACCTCCTTTCCTCTCCCGAACACTGGCGGCCCGCTTTCAGGTCTCGCCCTCACCCGCACCACACCGATCGACCACGGCCCGTTGTGCAACTGCGAACTGTATTCGACCGCAGATGCACACGGAGTCTCAAACCGCGAAGCATGCGCTTCCCGGTTCTTCGTCACCTGGTGCCGAAGAAGGTATGGTTGCCGTAACTCTCGGACTTTCGCGCACAACTTAGATTTAGTACGCACGTCCAGAATTGGATACTGCCAGCGAATCGGCTGCTGTCAATCAAATTGTGCCAAATCGGCGGGACCTGCGCGGGCTCGACAATGACGCATTCGTGACGCAGATTTGGTGCGCCGCAACAAGGGGATTATGGCCATGGCCGGGAAGCTCGACGCAAGTGGCACAGCTGCCATGGGCACGCTCGATACCGCGCTGGCCCATGCCGCCGGATTGCTCCGCGCACAGCCGCATCTGGCGCTGCGCCAGGCCCGCGAGATTCTCCGCGCGGTACCGGGCCATCCTCAGGCAGTGCTCATCGAAGGGCAGGCCCAGCGACTGGCCGGGGATCTGCCCGGCGCCCGCATCACCCTGTCTCGACTCGCTGCAGCCCAGCCGCGTTCTGCCGCCACTGCCTATGAACTGGGATTGACGGCCGCCGCGCTCGGGGAGGTGAACGTCGCCACGTCGAGCTTTCGTCGCGCGATCGCGCTGAGACCCGATCTCGCCGCAGCGTGGCTCAGCCTCGCCGCGACGCTGCGCGAAGCGGGGCGCGAGCAGGAAGCATCGCAGGCGGACCTTGGCGCCATCCGCGCTTCGACCAGGGATCCGCAACTGCTGGAGGCGGCGGTGGCAATGGGGGAGGGCCGCTTCGAGGCGGCCGAACCCCTGCTGCGCGATCGCCTGCGCACCGACCCGAACGACGTCGCGGCGATTCGCATGTTGGGCGAACTGGCCTGGCGCATCGGCCGGATCGACGATGCGCTCGCGCTGCTTCGGCTGGCGGTGGAGCGGGCGCCGGGATTCGAGGCCGCGCGCGAATTGCTGCTGCGCATCCTGGCGCAGGGCAGCGATGTGACCGAAGCGCTGGTTCACGCCGACCGACTGGTGGCGGACGATCCCGGCAATCCTGCCCATGCGATGCTCAAGGCGTCGCTGCTGGTCCGGGTCGGCGACCAGGAAGGCGCGCGTGCGATCTACGCGACGCTGGCGCGGCACGATTCCAGTCGGTTGCGCGTCTGGCTCAATCTCGGACATGTCGAGAAGACCATGGGCAACCAGGCGGAAGCGATCGCGGCCTATCGCCGGGCTATCGCCATCAATCCGGCGATCGGCGAGGCGTGGTGGAGCCTGGCCAATCTCAAGACGGTCGAACTCGGTGATGGCGACATCGCAGCGATGCTGGCGGCGCTCGACGAGGTGTCCGACAATGAAGACGCGGTTCACCTGCACTTCGCGCTCGGCAAGGCCTATGAGGATGCCGGCAATGCCGCTGAATCCTTCGCGCAGTATGATCGGGCAAATCGCCTTCGCCGCGGGGAACTCGACTATGATCCCCGACGGATCACCGCGGCCTCCCTCGAACATGCGGGGTTGTTCTCCGCGCCATTCCTGGCCGCGCGGGCGGGGCAGGGTTGTCCCGCCCGCGACCCGGTATTCATCGTCGGGCTGCCCCGCGCCGGCTCGACCCTGGTGGAGCAGATCCTTGCCAGCCACAGCATGATCGAGGGCACGATGGAATTGCCCGACATGATGATGATCGCCCAGCGTCTCGAATCGCGGGTCGAGGAGGGAGAGTTCGCCAGTCTCGGCGCTGCGATGGCCATCCTGTCGTCCACCGACCTCGCACGGCTCGGCGAGGAATATCTCGACCGCACCCGGGTCCATCGCAAGACCGGCAAGCCCCGATTCATCGACAAGATGCCGAACAACTGGCAGCATGTCGGCCTGATCCGCCTCATCCTGCCCAACGCGGCGATCATCGACGCGCGGCGCCACCCGATGGCGTGCTGCTTCTCGGGCTGGAAGCAGCATTTCGCGCGCGGGCAGGTGTTTTCGTACGATCTGGCCGAAATCGGCACCTATTACGGAGACTATGTCGCGCAGATGGCGGCCTTCGACCGCGCGGCGCCCGGTGCCGTCCACCGGGTCATCTACGAGCGCATGGTCGCGGACACCCCCGGCGAAGTACGCCGGCTGCTCGACCATGTCGGGGTGCCGTTCGAGGAAGCGTGTCTCGAATTCTGGCGTACGCGCCGCGCAGTGCGCACCGCCAGTTCCGAACAGGTGCGGCAGCCGATCTTCACCGATGCGGTCGAGCACTGGAGAATGTTCACGCCGTGGCTTGGCCCGCTTGAAACTGCGCTTGGCCCGCTCGCGACATCCTATCCGGCGGTGCCCGAGGACCTTGGGCGAGGCAAACCGGCGGAAGCCGGCTGAACGCCACGGGCGGGAGGATCCCGCCCGTGGCGTGTCACCGCTTCGTGCGATTCAGCCCACGGGTGCGAGAGCCGCAATATTCGCCTGCGCGGGCGCGGAATCCTCATCCTCGAAATCAAGGACGATCCGCCCCTCGATTTCGCCCCGGTGCATGCGCCCGAACACATCGTTGATGTTTTCCAGCCGGTCCGTCGTCACCGTCGCACGGACCTTGCCATGGGCCGCGAAGTCGAGCGATTCCTGAAGATCGAGCCGCGTGCCGACGATCGATCCCCGCACGGTGATGCCGTTCAGCACTGTATCGAAGATCGACAGAGGAAAGTCACCCGGTGGCAGCCCGTTGAGCGAGACGGTACCGCCCCGCGCGACCATGCCGATCGCCTGTTGGAACGCCTTGGGCGATACGGCGGTGACAAGCACGCCCTGCGCGCCACCGATCTCCTTCTGGATGAAGGCGGCGGGATCGGCATGAAGCGCGTTGACGGTGAGGGCGGCGCCGAGTTCTTCGGCCAGCCTCAATTTCGCATCGTCGATGTCGACTGCAACGACATTCAGGCCCATCGCCTTGGCATATTGCACCGCCATATGGCCCAGCCCGCCGATACCCGAAATCGCCACCCAGTCGCCGGGCTTGGTGTCGGTGACCTTCAGGCCCTTATAGACCGTCACGCCGGCGCACAGGATCGGCGAGATCTCGGCAAAGCTGATATTGGCCGGCAGGTGCCCGACATAGTTGGGATCGGCGATCACATATTCGGCGAAGCTGCCATTGACCGAATAGCCGGTATTCTGCTGCTCGTGACACAGCGTCTCCCAGCCACCCAGGCAATGCGTGCAGTGGCCGCATGCGGTGTAGAGCCAGGGCACGCCGACCCGGTCGCCTTCCTTTACATGGGTCACGCCGGCGCCGACCGCGACGACATGGCCCACGCCCTCATGCCCGGGGATGAAGGGCGGGTTGGGCTTGACCGGCCAGTCACCCTCGGCGGCGTGGAGATCGGTGTGGCACACGCCGCAGGCGGCGATCTTGACGAGAATCTGGCCGGGGCCGGGCATCGGTACCGCAATCTCCTCGATGACGAGCGGCTGACCGAATGCGCGGACGACGGCTGCCTTCATGGTCTTCTGCATGGAATGTCTCCGTTGGTCGAAGGGATCAGAACAGGCCGAGCGCTGCGTCGTCGTAGCTGACGAGCAGGTTCTTGGTTTGCTGGTAGTGGTCGAGCATCATCTTGTGATTTTCGCGCCCGAAGCCGGACTCCTTGTAGCCGCCAAAGGCCGCGTGTGCCGGATAGGCATGGTAGCAATTGGTCCAGACGCGGCCCGCCTGGATCGCGCGACCGAGCCGATAGGCGTCCGATCCGTTGCGGGTCCATACGCCGCTGCCCAGGCCGTATACCGTGTCGTTGGCGATCTCGATCGCGTCGTCGATCGTCTTGAACTTCGTCACCGACAGCACCGGCCCGAAGATCTCTTCCTGGAAGATGCGCATGCTGTTCTCGCCCACGAATACGGTGGGCTTGACGAAAAAGCCCTTGTCCAACTCGCCGCCGGGCAGGGCGCGCTCTCCGCCGGTCAGGCACTTGGCACCTTCCTGCTTGCCGATCTCGATATAGCCCAGGATCTTGTGAAGCTGGTCCTCGGACGCCTGCGGCCCCATCTGAGTCTCGGGATCGAGTGGGTCGCCGACGCGGATGGCGGCCACCCGGGCGACCGCCCGCTCGACGAATTCGTCGAAGATCGATTCCTGCACCAGCGCGCGCGACGGGCAGGTGCAGACTTCGCCCTTGTTGAAAGCGAACAGCGCGAAGCCTTCGATCGCCTTGTTCAGGAAGGCATCATCTTCCCGCATGACATCGGCCATGAAGATGTTGGGGGATTTGCCACCCAGCTCCATCGTTTGCGGGATCAGATGCTCGGCGGCATATTGCATGATCTGCCGGCCCGTAGTCGTCTCGCCGGTGAAGGAGACCTTGGCGACGCGCGGATTGGCGGCGATCGCACGCCCCACCAGCGCGCCCGGCCCGGTGATGATATTGACGACGCCGGGTGGCAGGATGTCGGCGGTCAGTTCGGCGAACAGCAGCAGCGACAGCGGCGTTTGCGAGGCCGGTTTGATCACCGTGCAATTGCCCGCGGCGATGGCAGGGGCGATCTTCCACGCCGCCATCAGCAGCGGGAAGTTCCAGGGAATGATCTGGCCAACGACGCCAAGCGGTTCCTTGAAGTGATAGGCGATCGTCTTCTCGTCGATCGTGGAGATGGCGCCTTCCTCGGCGCGGATGCAGCCGGCGAAATAGCGAAAGTGATCGATCACGAGCGGAATGTCGGCGCCACGAGTCTCCCGGATCGGCTTGCCGTTGTCCATCGTCTCGGCCAGCGCGAGCAGTTCGAGATTTTCCTCGAGCCGGTCGGCGACCCGGTTGAGAATTTTCGCGCGCTCCATTGGCGAGAGGCGCGCCCATCCATCCTTCGCCTTGTGGGCGGCGTCGAGGGCGGTTTCGACATCCTCGGCGGTGGATTTCGCAATCTCCGCCAAAGGGCGGCCGTTGATCGGGCTGTGATCCGTGAAATATTCGCCATGGAGCGGTGCGACCCAGCGACCGCCGATGAAATTGCCGTAACGCGAGGGGGCGTGGCCCTTGGCCCGTACTGTGTCGATCGCTTGCTGGAACATGGGGTACTCCTGCTGTCGGCGTCCGTGACCTTCCGGGGGGGAGGGGAGGTCGTGGCCGAGGGCCGGGGAATTGCGCGTTCGGACCGCGACTCTGTATGCGGATTGTTACGTAGGAACGGAGCGCAAGCCCGCACAATAGTGCGGATATCCGCTCCGCGGTACGACACGGTCGGGCGGCACGCCGCGAATCATGGCGTTCGCGGTCGCAAGCCAATAGAGCAGCGCGAGCAGGGCGTGGGCCGCGTCGTTCGCGATGCCGGCCTTGCGGAGGGGCGCGGAAGGAATGTCTAAACCGATTTGCGAGGCGCGTGCCGATGACGCGGCGGCGGTCATCGAGCTATGGGAGGCCTGTGGCCTGACGCGGCCGTGGAATGATCCGCGACGCGATTTCGCGCTCGCACTGGACGGCGCCACCTCGACCGTCCTGATCCTCCGTCAGGGGGATATCCTGGCTGGCTCGGTCATGGTCGGATTCGACGGCCATCGTGGCTGGATCTATTATCTCTCGGTCGCGCCGGCGCGCCGTCTTCATGGGCATGGCCGTGAATTGATGGCAGCCGCCGAAGCATGGCTGCGCGGGCGGGGCGCGCCGAAGATGCAACTCATGGTCCGGGACGGCAATGCGGCTGCGCTTGGCTTCTATGCGGCGCTTGGGCTGGAGCGGCAGGACGTGGTGACGCTTGGGAAGTTTCTGAAGGATTAGAGGATGGCGACGACGCTTTACGGCATCAAGAATTGCGACACGATGAAGAAGGCGCGCACCTGGCTGGAAGCGCACGGGATTCCCTATGTCTTTCATGATTATAAGGCCGCCGGAATCGACGCGGAAACCGTCGCGCGCTGGGCGGCCATTGCCGGCTGGGAGGTTCTGCTGAACCGGTCCGGTACCACCTTTCGGGCGCTTGCCGATGCCGACAAGGCCGACATCGATCAGGGTAAGGCGATCAGGCTGATGATGGCCAATCCGTCGATGATCAAGCGGCCCGTGCTGGAGCAGGGCGGCAAATTGCTGGTGGGTTTCAAGCCCGATGCCTATCTTGCGGCAGGACTTGGATAATCGAGGAACCCATCATGCCGACCGCCCGCTGGAATGGAGCTGTCATCGCTGAATCCGATGATACCGTCGTCGTTGAGGGCAATCACTATTTCCCCCCGGAGAGTGTCAACCAGGCCTTCTTCGAGGCAAGCGATTCCCATACCATCTGCCCCTGGAAGGGCGAGGCACGGTACAAGTCGATCGTTGTGGACGGAAAGCGGAACCCGGACGCGGCATGGTATTATCCCGATCCGCTGCCTGCGGCGGCACAGATCAAGGGCCGCTTCGCCTTCTGGAAGGGCGTTACGGTCGAATAGGACCGATCCTGTCCTGATTATTGCCTTTCCCGAGGAAAAATAGCAATTTCCTCCCCCTCACCAGATGGAGGGGAGACATCATGACAGAGGACGGCGAAACGCCACCCGCATGGTATTATGTTGTCAGCGGCCTGCTTGCCCTGTGGAGCGCGATTGGCTGCTATTTCTGCTACATGCAGTTCATCCACGGCGCCGATGCCATGGGCGAGGCGACTGATTACGATCGTTCGCTCTACGCAAGTCTGCCGGACTGGTATAATTTCGTCTTTGCGCTGGCGGTGCTTGCTGGCCTGCTCGGGGCGATCGTGCTCCTGACGCGCTCGACCGGCGCGCGCCTCCTGCTGATCGTGTCGCTCGCCGCGTCTGTGATCCAGTTCGCCTATCTGTTCGCAACGACGGATATCATTGCCCGCAAGGGCGCCGTGATGGTCCTGCCGTTCCCGGCCATCATCATTGCGATCGGCATTTTCTCGGTCTGGTTTGCCGGTCTGGCAAAGCGCAACGAATGGCTGCGCTGAAGCGGTGATAGCCCCGGCGGGAGGAGGCCCTTCCGCCGGGCAGTTGTAGCCGTTGGATGACCGGGCAGGCCCGCGCGATGATGCGTGAACGCCCAACTCTTGCGACGCGGCACTATGGTCACGCGCGATTGGATCGACGCGTATCGCTCTTTTGCCGCTGCTTCGCATGCCGGCGCATCAGTCCTTCCACTGAAACACCTCGTCGAGTGGCTTGCCGAACACCCTGGCGATGCGGAACGCGGCTTCGAGCGAAGGCGAATATTTGCCCGCCTCGATCGCCGCGATCGTTTGCCGCGTCATGCCGATCCGCGCACCCAGATCGGCCTGGGTCATCTCTCCGGCCATGAAGCGCAGCGTACGGATCTGGTTCGCGATAGGGGTGTCAGCCATGCCGGCCGCGCCCGTCGTCGAAGGTGATCGAGCCATGCGGCGCGGATTCGGTGACGAGCGGTGCCGACGACGCGGCGTTGGTGATCGCCCGGCTGCGATTGCAGAACGAATTGATCATGCCGACCATGTCCAGAGGGCTTTCTCGCAGAATGGCGTTGCCTGTGCGGGAAGGGCGGATACCGATGGTGATCGGTCCATTTCAGCTCCCCCGGCGATAAAGCAACACCAGCGTCCCCGAGCGGACCAGTTCGGCCAGCACCAGGGACAGTAGCAGCGCGTTGCTGATGACGATCGGCACGACGCTGGACGGCTTGCCACCGAGCCAGGCGGGGGCGGTCGCCATGGTCAGGGGGGCGACCACTGTCAGCATCGCGACCAGCACGCTGAGCGTGATGAAGGCCGGGCGATAGGCCCGCAGCGCGAATTCCCGGTCGCGATCATCCGCGGGCGCGCGCGCTTCGGCGGGTGAGGAGATCGCGAGCACGATGGCCACGACGACTTGCACGACAGTGAGCGCGACCACCGCGAAGATGAAGCTGCCAACCTCGGTGCTCGTGTCGAAACGAGGTCCTGTGAGCGCCGCCAGGAACCCCAGGAAATACCAGCCCCAGATCGCGACCGTTGCCGCGAGCGAGCCCCACAGCATCTTTTCCCGAAACGCCATTCCTCCCTCCTGTGTCAACTCGATATTACGTAATGTAAAAAATAGTTAACATAGAGTCAAGGTTATAGGACATTGGAAGCGTGAATGAGGCGGGGCGGCTGGCATCCCCCCGGTTGGGGCGCTATCAGCCTCGCCATGTCCACGACCTTCACGATCGACACCTCGACCAGTCGCGCGAACCCGACGCCCGCGCCGATGAAACGCCTGACGATCCCGGCGCTCCGCCGGGCAAAGGGCGGCACGCCGCTCGTGATGCTTACCGCCTATACCGTTCGCACCGCGCAGCTGCTGGATCCGCACTGCGATCTGTTGCTGGTCGGCGACAGCCTGGGTCAGGTGGTGTACGGGCTGCCGTCCACGGTTCCCGTGACGCTCGACATGATGGCCGCGCACGGCGCGGCCGTGGTGCGGGGCAGCTATCACAGCGTCGTCGTCATCGACATGCCGTTCGGCAGCTATGAGGCTTCCCCCGAAAAGGCGTTCGAAAGTGCCGCCTGGCTGCTCAAGCAGACCGGCGCCGCTGCGGTGAAGATGGAAGGGGGCGAGGCGATGGCGCCTGCCGTCCGCTTCCTCACCGAGCGCGGCATACCAGTGATGGGGCATGTCGGGCTGACGCCACAGGCGGTGAATATTCTCGGCGGCTATGGCGCGCGTGGCCGTACCAGCGAGGAAGCCGCGAAGATCGTCGCCGATGCCGTTGCGGTGGCCGAAGCGGGGGCCTTCTCGATCGTGATCGAAGGCGTGGTCGAGCCGATCGCGATCGAGATTACGCGGAAGGTGGCTTGTCCGACGATCGGCATCGGCGCTTCAGCGCAATGCGATGGGCAGGTGCTGGTGGCCGAGGACATGCTCGGCATGTTCGAGCGGACCGCACGCTTCGTGAAGCGATTCGATGACCTCGCCGGCCGCATTTCCGCCGCGGTTGAGACCTATGCCGCCGACGTGCGGTCGCGCAGCTTTCCAGGTCCAGAACAGACCTACGCACCCAAGGATTGATCCCTTCCGTTTGCCTGCGGCCATCGCTAAGGTCCGCCCCTTTCCAGCCCAGTCCCGATGGAGCACCTCTTGGCCGTTACGCCAAATACCGACGAAGCTTTCCTGCGCGAGGTGGACGAGGAGCTCCGCCGCGATCAGCTGGCGAGCATGTGGACACGCTATGGGCGCTGGCTGATCGCTGCGATTGTGGCCGGCCTGGCCGCGTTCGGTGGCGTGCTGTACTGGCAATATCACGGCGAGCAGACGGCTAGCGAGCAAGGCGAGAAGCTGCAGGTCGTGTTCGACGATATCGGCGCGCAGAACCTGGCCGAGGCGAAGAAGCCGCTGGAGGAGCTCGCCGCTTCGAAGGTCGCCGGCTACCGAGCATCCGCGCTCTTCACTCAGGGCGATCTCCTGCTGGAGAAGCAGGACCTGAAGGGCGCAGCCGCCAAATTTGCCGCCATTGCCGGCGACGCTTCGATTGGGCAGCCGCTGCGCGACCTTGCGCTGATCCGCCAGACCAGTGCTGAATTCGATGCGCTGAAGCCGGACGTCGTGGTGAACCGCTTGCGGCCGCTGGCGGTAAAGGGAAGCCCGTGGTTCGGCAGCGCAGGCGAACTTGTCGGCGTCGCTTACCTTCGTATGAACAAGCCGGAGCTCGCAGCGTCGCTGTTCGGTCAGATCGCCAGCGACGAGACGGTGCCCGAATCCATCCGTCAACGCGCGGTTCAGATCGCGGGCACCATGGGCGTCGACGCTGTCGGCCCAGCTGAGGAAAAGAAAGCGCAATGATATACAAGAATAGGGCGGCGCTGGCGCTTGCGGCGCTGTTGGCGCTGAGCGCCTGCGGCGTGTTCAAGGGCGGCAAGAAGAAGACCCCGACCCTGGGCGATCGAATTCCGATCCTTGTCTCGGAGAGTGAAGCCACGGCTGACAAGGCGCTGGCCGACGTGCAGGTATTGCTCCCGCCTCCCGAGGCGAATGAGAGCTGGGCGCAGCCGGGCGGCAATGCCTCCAAGTCGCTGGGGCAGTTGGCGCTGGGGAGTTCGATTTCGCGTATCTGGAGTGCTTCGATCAATGGCGGATCGAACCGACAGCGCCTCGCGGCTGCGCCGGTCGTGGCTGGCGGCAAGCTCTTTGCGATGGATGTCGACGGTGCAGTGCACGCGTTCGCGGCTGACACGGGCGCGCAGGCCTGGACGACCAATATCGCCAAAGGTGACAAGAAGACGCGGAGCGCCCGCTTCGGTGGCGGCGTGAGCTTCGATGACGGGAAGGTCTACGCGACCGACGGCCTTGGGGACGTTGCCGCGCTCGACGCGAACACCGGCACGGTCATCTGGCACGTGAAGCCGGGCGGCCCGCTGCGCGGTGCGCCGACCATTTCCAATGGCAACCTCTATGTGCTCAGCCAGGACAACCAGTTGTTCGCGCTTTCCGAGGCCGATGGCTCTGTTGTCTGGACCCAATCCGGATCGCTTGAGACTCAGGGCGTCTTCGGCGTGGCAGCGCCTGCTGCGAGCCAGGGTACGGTCGTGGCCGGCTTCTCTTCGGGCGAGCTGAACGCCTATCGTTACGAGAATGGCCGCACGCTCTGGCAGGATGCCCTGTCGCGTTCGAGCATCTCGACCTCGGTTTCCTCGCTCGCCGACATCGATGCCGATCCGGTGATCGATCGCGGTCTGGTCTTTGCGGTCGGGCAGGGCGGCCGAACGGTCGCGCTCGAGATCGTGTCCGGGCAGCGGATCTGGGAGCAGAATTTCGCCGGCATCTCGACCCCCTGGGTCGCGGGCGAGTGGCTGTTCCTCGTAACCGATGATGCCCGGCTCGTCTGTCTTGCGCGCGCCACCGGCAAGGTCCGGTGGATTCGCCAGCTGCAGCACTACAAGAAAGAGAAGTCCCACAAGAATCCGATCACCTGGTACGGTCCGGTGCTTGCAGGAAATCGGCTGATGCTGACCAATTCGCGCGGCGAGATCGCCGCGGTTGCGGCGGATACCGGTGAAGTCGGCACGGTGATCGACGGCGGCAATTCGTACAGCCTGCCTCCGATCGTGGCGAATTCGACGCTCTATGCGCTGGACCAGAAGGGCCGGATTACAGCCTATCGTTGAGCCCCTGTGCGCGTTCGTTGCCCGATATCATGTCCGGGGTGACGAACGCGCCGTAGCAGGCTAAGGCGCGCCATGCCCAAACTTCCCGTGGTCGCGATTATCGGCCGGCCCAATGTCGGCAAATCGACACTGTTCAACCGCCTTGTCGGCAAGAAGCTCGCGCTGGTCGACGATCGGCCGGGTGTCACCCGCGATCGGCGGGAGGGCGACGCGACGCTGGTCGGCATGGAATTCCGCGTCATCGACACGGCTGGCTATGAGGATGAGGACGCTGCGTCCTTGCCCGGGCGGATGCGCGCGCAGACAGAGGCGGCCGTCGCTCAGGCCGATGTAGCCCTGTTCCTGATCGACGCCCGGGTTGGCCTGGTGCCGCTCGACGAAGAGATTGCGCGCTGGCTGCGGGGCTCGAAGACGCCGGTCATCCTGGTCGCCAACAAAGCCGAGGGTCGGGCCGGCGAGAGCGGCATCCTCGAATCGCTATCGCTCGGCTTCGGTGACCCCGTTGCGCTCTCTGCCGAGCATGGCGAGGGTATGGTCGAACTGTTCGAGGCTTTGCTGCCGCACATCGAGCCCGAGGGGGATGAGGGTGCGCCCGAAGAGGAAGACGACGAATCGGACAATCCCGACGCACCCTTGAAGCTGGCCATCATCGGTCGACCCAATGCGGGCAAGTCGACTTTGATCAACCGGATGCTCGGTGAAGAGCGGTTGATCACTGGCCCGGAGGCGGGGATCACGCGCGATTCGATCGCGATCGACTGGACCTGGGAGGGGCGGGCGGTTCGACTGATCGACACCGCGGGCATGCGCAAGCGCGCCAATGTGCAGGACAAGCTCGAGAAGCTTTCGGTTGCCGATGCCCTGCACGCGATCGATTTCGCCGAGGTGGTCGTCCTGTTGCTCGACGCGACGCGCGGCCTCGAGTCGCAGGATCTGCGCATCGCCGATGCGGCGCTTCAGGAAGGGCGCGCGCTGGTCGTGGCCCTGAACAAATGGGATGTGGCGGAGAATGCGTCGAGCCTTTTCAACGGCGTCCGTGCGGCGCTTGAAGAGGGTTTGAGCCAGGTCAAGGGCATGCCGCTCCTCACCGTGTCCGCTGCGACCGGCAAGGGCATCGACACGCTGATGAAGGTCGCGTTCGAGACGCGCGAGGCCTGGTCGCGCCGTGTCGGTACCGGGGAGCTCAATCGCTGGTTCGAGAAGGCGATAGAAGCCAACCCGCCACCCGCCCCCGGCGGCAAGCGAATCAAGCTGCGCTATCTTACGCAGGCCAAGACCAGGCCCCCCGGTTTCGTGTTGTTCGGCACGCGGGTGGACCAGCTTCCGATGAGCTATCAGCGCTATCTCATCAACGGAATCCGGCGGGATCTGGGCTTTGGCGCAGTTCCGGTCCGACTGACATTGCGCGCGCCGAAAAACCCCTTCGACCGCTGATCGGTCTTTGTTGACGGTGCCCGTGAATTTCGTGGCTAGCCCGATGATTTGCTGTCGTTTTTGAGACGAACTTCACGGCTGATCGTCAACGCATCATTTACTCCCGCGGCCTATGTAGGGGCAGCATCTTCGCGATCCATGCGCCGCGGAGGAGGAGACAATGGTGCCATCTCAAGATCGCGGCCTGGTTGATTGGACGGCGTTTTCGCGGGCTCGCAGCGAGCTCGGCGCCGGCTTTGTGCGCATTCTCGGCTATTTCCGAGAGGATGGCGTCAAGTCCGTCGCCGCGATCGAAGCCGCCATGCGTGCGCGGAACGCCGCTGCGTTGGTGATTCCGGCGCACACGCTGAAGGGCGAGGCCCGCCAGTTCGGTGCGGAGCCGCTTGGCGCATTGGCGGAGAAGATCGAAACGATTGCCCGCGATTGCGTGGAGAATCGCGATACGCCCGACGAAGCGCTGGAGCTCGTCGTCGAACTGGGCCCCCTGTTCGAAAATACGCTGCAGATGCTGGAGCGCGAAGCGAACCCGCTGGTGGAGCGCCGTCCAACCTTCGGGCGTCGTGTCCTCGGCTAGCTGCGCAGCCGCTCGATCGCCTGGGCGAGGGCGACATAGAGCTTGCCCATATCCGATGACAGGAGGGTCACGCCAAGCGGCGATCCGTCACGCTGGGCGAGAATCGCGCGCAGCATCGCCTCGAAATCATGGATGTAGCGATTGACCTGCTCGCGGAACGCCGGGTCGTCGTCGTAGAGGCGGGCAATCTCGCGCGCTTCCCCGGTATCGAGTAGCCGAACCGCCCGGCGCGTGAAGACGCCGCGATCGCCCTTGAGATAGGCCGACCATGCACTGTCCGATACTTCGGCCGAGAAGGACTTGGTGATGTCGATCGATGCCGAGTTGAGCGATTCGATCAACAGCGATACACGGCGCGCAAAGGTATCCTTGTCGGCCTCTTCCCGCTCGGTGCGGGCGTCCTCGATCCGGCTTTCGACCATCGCAGTCGAATCGGCGATCGCGAGCATCTGGCGGGTGAGGCGTTCCGACGCTCGCGACGCGGCTTCGGCGGCGGCTTCACCGGCTTCGGCCAGCGCGGAAATCTGCTGTTCGACCGCGGCGGATGAGGCGCGTCGCATCGCCGCCGCGCTTGCCGCTTCCAGCGCTATCGCTGCCTCGGGGATGACGGTGGCGAGGGTCTCTCGCGCGCGATCAGCCGCGGCACTGGCGGTATCGCGGACGCGCAGCAGGGCCTCCACGAGGCGCGGTGCCGCTTCTTCCGCGAAGCGGTGCGTCCGGCCGATGGTTTCCTCGACCATCTCGCCCAGCGCATCCGCCTTGGTCCGCCCGCTGTTGAGCGTCTCGATGAGCTTCCCCGACAGCTTGTCGAGCGTATCGCGCTGGCCGGCGATGACATGAGCGATCGCCTCGATCGCGTCATGGGTGCTCTCGGCCGCGGTCACCAGCGCGAGCAATTCGGGCTTGGCGTTGCCGACCACGCGGCGGCTGTCGGAAATCCGGGCATCGAGGCGATTGAGCGCCTCGGGCAATGTCTCGTCGATCTCGCGCGCGGCGGCATCGAGTGCAACCATCAGCCGCTCCGTCGTGTCGATCGCTGACGTGGCCATGGCATCGCCGGTCTTCAACGCTTCCGTCATCGCATCGGCGGAGCCGCCCAGCGCGCTGATCGAAGCCGCCAGCATCTGGGTACGGTCGACCCCCTGAAGATGAAGCGTATCAAGCCGGCCAGACACCTTGGTGATGCCGCTATCGAGTTCGGCAATGATCGCCTCGCCGGCGCTGCGCTGCTCGCCAAGGCGTGCCGCGATGCGATCGATGATCTCCTCGATCGCCGAAATGCGCGACGCCAGCGCCTCGGCGCTGTCGCGACCGGCCCGATCGAGTGCCGCCTGGTTGGTCCCGAGCATTGCAAGCATCGCGTCGCCTTGCGCAGCGATACCCTTTCGCGCTTCGTCGACCGCCGAAGCGGTCCGATCGAGCAATCCGTCGACCGCGGCCGACATCTCGCCGGTGACCGCTTCGAGGCGGGCGCCCGCCGTCGCGCTGGTCGCTTCCATCCGGGTGATATGGGCGGCAAGCTTCTGCGCGGCCCCGCCAGCGACGGCGTCAGCTTCGCGCCCGCGCTCGGCGAGCGCCACCAACTGGGCATCGAGTGCGCTGGCATGGGCGCCCGCACTGATGCCGGTCTCGTCGAGCAGCTTCGCCAGCCCTTCGGTCTCGCCATGCGCCTTGGGCAAGGTCGCCAGCAAGACGCTCAGGCTGGTCTCTGCCGCGGCGGCGGCGGCGGCGACCTTCCGGGCATGCTCGTCGGCCAGATTGGTCTGGGCCGTCAGGCCGGTGCCAACGCCAGCGAGCTTGGCGATTGCACCGTCGCCGATCGCCATCAGCATCGTAGTCTGCTCGGCAAGCCGCGCCCGGTTCGCATCGATCGTGCGCGACAGGGCAGCGACGGTCCGTTCAAGGCTGGCGGCCTCGGCGCGCATCGCCTCCGCCGTCCGGCCGAAACGCTTTGCTTCGGCAGTACTCGAGCGCCGGGCAAGGATGAGGAGGATCCCGATCAGCGCGGGCGGCACGCATAGCGCGGCGATGAAGCCGGTCAGTTCGATCGGTGCGATCGCCCCCAGGCCCGGCGCAGTGAGCCACAGCATCGTGCCAATCCAGGCGAACGATAGCAGAATCGCCAGAACGGGGACGATCCAGCCCCCACGCGATCCGTCGTCACTGTCGATCGCTTCGTGCAGATCGAGCGGATCGGTCGCCATTGGATCAGGCGCCGGCACCGCTTCAGCGGGCTCGGCGGTGCCGTTCCCGGGTCTGAGGTCGATGATGCGCGAACCCCCGTTCATTTCCGCCATTTACCATGAATTCCGTTCGCGGAAAGCGAATAGAGAAACCTTCCCTTAAGCGCTTCGCTGTAGGAATGCGATATGGCGTATGATCCCGGTGCAATCGATGCGACGCTGGCGGCGGCAGTGGGCGACGAGCCTGCGCTGATCGCCGAGCTGCGCGAGGCTTTCCTCGATGGCGTGCGGCGCGGGCTGGACGGCCTCGAGCGCGCCCGCAATGGCGACGAATGGCGCAGCGCGGCGGCTCGGCTGAAGGGCCTGGCGGCGAGCTTCGGCGCGATCCGCCTCATGGCGATCGCAAACGAGGCGGCAGATTGCGAGCCACAGGACATGAATATGCTCAGGCGCCTGCGTCGCGCGGTGGAGCGCCTCTAGGCTGGGCCGTATTGGCTCGGGAGGGCGACCCCCGATCCTGCTGATTCGTGCTTTCGTGCCCGCGATGGCCGGCACCTTTGCCATTGGCGGCTCTTCCGCCTAACAGCCCAGCATGCTGGCAGGCCTGATTTTCGCGACTGAAGATGCTGACGACCGACCGGGTGTGCTGGCGGCGACCCTGCCGTTCGGCGGGCTCACGCTGATCGAGTTCCAGGCCCGGCTGCTGGTGGCGGCGGGGGCGTCGCAGATCATCCTCGTTATTGCCCGACTGACTCCGGAGCTCCTGGGCGCCATCAATCGCATCGGCCGTCGCGGGGTATCGGTCGACGCGATCCGCACGGCGGCGGAAGCGATGGAGAAGCTGCATCCGCTGGCGCGAGTCCTGGTCGTCGCCGATGGGCTGATGACCACCGGAGAGGTGATGAACCTGATGGCGTCGGAGATCGCCGATGCCTTGCTGGTCACGAACGACCAGGGCGGGAATAGTCGCTTCGAGCGCGTGGGGGCGCTGACGGCCTGGGCGGGGCTGGCGTTGCTCGATCCGAAGCGGATCGCTGAAGTGGCGGCGATGCCGAAAGATTATGATTTTCAGTCGACCCTGTTGCGTGTCGCCGCCCAGGCAGGAGCCATGCAGGTGCGGTTGCCGGCTGGCGCCGCCGGGGACGCGCACGGCATCGAGCGCGATTCCCGTCACCTCGCCGAGCGCGGCAAGGCGATTTTGTCGGCCTTGATGCCGATGCCGGTTCCGTGGGCCGATCGCTACATCCTTGCACCGCTGGCGCGGCTTGCGCTGCCGCATCTGATCGGCCGCAGCGTGCCGACCTTCGCCGTTGCAATCGCCGCCGGAATGATCGCGCTGGGTGCCTTTGGCGCGCTCTATTTCGGCTGGGCAATCCCGGGTCTCCTCGTTGTGGTGCTCGCGATGATCGGCTTCTCGATCGGCATTACGGCTTCGGCGTTGCGCGACGAGACGGTGCAGCGCCGCATCCAGCAGGGCGCCTTGCTCGCGACGCCGGCCATTGCCGCAGTGCTGCTCGGGCGCGAGTCGGCGGCGGGGCTGGTCGCTGCGGGATCGGGCATCGTGGCGGCCGGTTTGGTCGAACGCGCCGGCGATTCCCGGATTCGCCGGCGCTGGTGGGCGAGCGCTGCAGCCTATCCCCTGGTGATGCTGCCCTTCGCGATTTTTGGACAGCCCCTGGCGGCCCTGATCGCCGCGGGATTTTATGCATCGGTCACGTTGAGCGGCGCCATTGAGGCATTTCGCGAAAAGCCTTAGGCTGGTCTTAACGACAAATCCCTAAGCCGAGGCGCATGTCGATCAATGATGGCGACATGGATGATGGCACCCACTGGGGGGTCAGCCAGCTGCTCGCTCGCGCGGCGGCCGCAGACGTGTGCGCAGAAAGCAACCTGTCCGTTGCCGTGGAAGATTTCTTCCTGCCCGAGGATTCGCGGCTCGATGAACGGCTGCGAGCGGCTCTGTCGACCGCGCTCTCCGCGCTCGTCTCGGCTGTCGAAAGCGCGGTGCGGCAACATGCGGGGCGCCTGCTCGCGACCCGCGATGCGGCGAGTCTCGGCGGGCTGCTGGCGCGGCCGGACAAGCCGATCCTCGAGCGGCTCGTGTCGAGCGGCGTCGTCCGCGATGTCGAGCTGATGCGCGAACTGGTTGGCCGTGTCCGCCAGGATGTGCTGGCGGCGGCGCTGCCCGTCGCGGCGCCGGAGGATCCGGATCGGGCATCGCTGCTGGCCAGGCTGGTCCAGAATTCGGATGGCGTGGTCGCTGCATCGGCCATGGCGCTGCTCGCGGCGGAAAGCCGGCGACACGGTGACCCCGAGGGCATGGCGGTGCGGACCGACCTGCCTGCCGAGCTGCATCACCGGCTCGTCTGGTGGGTCGCTGCCGCGCTGCGCGGCCGATTCGCCGCTGATGCCGGGGAGATGTTGCTCGTGTTGGATCGAGCCCTTTGCGACGCCGCCCTCCGCAGTATCGCGACGCATGACGAGGGCGACAGGCTGGAGGCTGCCGCGATGCGCCTCGCGGCGGCGCTCGACTCGCGCGCCGACGAACTGGCGCCGTTGCTCGTCGAGGCCCTCGCGGATCGCCGGCTCTCCCTGTTCGTGGCGCTGATCGCGCACGCGCTTGGCCTGGCATATGACGATGCGCGCGAGATCGTGCTCGATCCGGAGGCCGCGAGGCTCTGGCTCGTGCTGCGCGCGCTCGAGGTCGATCGCGAATCGATCGCCCGGATCGGGCTGGCGCTGAGCGACGCCGACCCGCGGCGCGACCTGGATAGCTTCGCCGAAGCGCTGGACAGCATCGTGGCGACGCCGGCCGGCAGCGCTCGCGCCGCGCTCGCTCCATTGCTGCTGCATCCCGACTATCGGGCCGCATTGCTGGCGGTGTCCCGGGGGCGGCGCGCATGAACGTGACTGATCCGATGCTGCCACCGGTCCGCGGACGGATCGATCGCATGGGCCGTTTGCTTGAAGCGGACCAGCGATTGCAGGATTTGAATGCCCGCGCCGGCGGGGGGGTGGGTCAACCGGTGGCCGTTCCGCAGATCGCCACGCTGGCGCGGCTGGCGCAGCGCCTGGGCATTCTGGTCTCGCGTGGGGTCGTGGCCGCCGACGGAGACGACGACGTCGAATTGTGGGTCCGCGCGGAACCCGACACGGACGGCGTGCGCCTGATGATCACTGGCTGGCGCACGCGCGCTGCGTGGCATCCGGAAGCGGCGCAGGGCGAACGCGACGGCGATTTCCTGCGTAGCTCCGGGGACTGGCTGTGGGAAACCGATTCGGCACTGCGCATCACCTTCGTGTCGATCAGTGCGGGTGCCAAATATGGCTTCGATTCCGCAGCGATGCTCGGCCAGCCGCTGACCAGGCTCTTCTCGCTTGGCGAGGATCGCGAAGGGGCCTTTCCGATTCTCGGTGGAATCGCGATGCATCAGCGCTTCGACGATCAACGCGCGACGATTCGTGCGACCGGGCGCGCCGTGCAGCTGTCCGCGAGTCCACGAACCGACCCGAGCGGCGCCTTTGCGGGCTTTATCGGCGCCGCGCATATGATCGACGATGCGCCGGCGGCCTCGCCCGTGTTGCAGCCGCAGCCGGCGCTCGGGGACCTGAGCGAGGCTTTCGCCGCACGGCTCGATCATGCCCTGCGCGCGCCGCTTGGCCGGATCATCGCCAATGCGGACAGTATCAACGCGCAGTCGGAAGGGCCGCTACGCCAGGACTATGCGGATTATGCCGCGGATATCGCGAGCGCCGGCCGTCATCTCATGGGGTTGGTCGACGATCTCGTGGACCTGCAGGCGATCGAGCGCCCGGATTTCATCGTGGGGCGGGAGCCGCTCGATCTCGCGGATGTCGCCCGCCGCGCGGCCGGCCTGCTCGCGGTGCGGGCATCCGAGGCGCAGGTACGCATCGACAAGCCGGGGGCGCAGGACTCGCTGCCCGCCACCGGTGAATTTCGCCGCGCGCTCCAGGTGCTGGTCAATCTCATTGGTAACGCAGTGCGTTATTCGCCGGCCGAAGGCATGGTATGGATCCGCACCGAGCGCGAGAACGGCATGGCCGCGATCATCGTCGCTGACCAGGGCAAGGGTATCGCACCGGAGGATCAGGCGCGCATCTTCGAGAAGTTCGAGCGCGTCGATCCGCGCGAGCCGGGTGGCAGCGGCCTCGGGCTGTACATCGCGCGCCGGCTGGCGCGCGCGATGGGTGGTGATGTGACCGTGGATAGCGCGCCGGGGCAGGGGGCTCGCTTCGTATTCACCCTGCCATATCGGGCGTAAACGCTCCGCGACCCGCGGAAGCGGGTGTCAGCGCCGTCCGATCCGGATCAGCACGATCCCCGCAACCGCAAGCAATGCGCCCCAGACTGCCCAGATCCGCTGATCGAGCATGAAGCTGGAGGCCGGCCAGTGGATATAGCCGGTGCCCTGGCCGATCCACAGGAGGCCCATCAGCAGGGCCAGCACGCCGAGGATCGCGACCAGGGTACGCATCAGCGTGCCGTAACCGGGGTGTAATCGCGCTGCGTCGGGCCGGTATAGAGCTGGCGAGGACGGCCGATCTTCTGCGCCGGGTCGGAGATCATCTCGTTCCACTGCGCCACCCACCCGACGGTGCGGGCGAGCGCGAAGAGCGCGGTGAACATCGTCGTCGGGAAGCCGATCGCCGACAGGATGACGCCCGAATAGAAATCGACGTTCGGGAAGAGCTTCTTCTCGATGAAGTACGGATCGTTGAGCGCCATTTCCTCGAGGTGAAGCGCGACGTCGAACACGGGATCGTTGACACCCAGCGCGCCCAGCACTTCACGCACCGTCTGCTGCATCACCGTCGCGCGCGGATCGTAGTTCTTGTAGACGCGATGGCCGAAGCCCATCAGGCGGAACGGGTCGTTCTTGTCCTTGGCGCGCTCGATATAGTGCGGGATGCGATCGACCGTGCCGATCTCGCGCAGCATGTTGAGCGCTGCTTCATTGGCGCCGCCATGGGCCGGTCCCCACAAGCAGGCGATGCCGGCCGCGATGCAGGCGAACGGGTTCGCGCCCGAGGAACCGGCGAGGCGCACGGTCGAGGTCGAGGCGTTCTGCTCGTGATCGGCGTGCAGGATGAAGATCCGGTCGAGCGCCTTTTCCACGATCGGGTTCACGACATAAGGCTCGGCCGGAACGCCGAAGGTCATGCGCAGGAAGTTGCCGGTGTAGGAGAGGCTGTTGTCGGGATAGAGGAAGGGCTGGCCGACGGAATATTTATAGGCCATCGCCGCGATCGTCGGCATCTTCGCGATCAGGCGGTGGCTCGCGATCATCCGCTGGTGCGGATCGGTGATGTCGGCCGAATCGTGATAGAAGGCGGAAAGCGCGCCGACCACGCCGCACATGATCGCCATCGGATGGGCGTCGCGACGGAAGCCGCGATAGAAGGTTGCCAACTGCTCATGGAGCATCGTGTGGCGGCTGATCGTATAGGTGAACTTGCTGAGTTCGTCGGCGGAGGGAAGCTCGCCGTTCAACAGCAGGTACGATACTTCCATGAAGCTCGACTGCTCGGCGAGTTGTCCGATCGGATAGCCCCGGTGCAGAAGGACACCCTCGTCGCCATCGATATAGGTCAGCGCGGATTCGCAGCTCGCGGTGGAGGTGAAACCCGGATCATAGGTGAACATGCCCGTATCGGCGTAGAGCCGCCGGATATCGATGACGTCGGGTCCGGTACTGCCGGACATCACCGCATAATCATGCGCGGTGCCTGCCACGTCCAGCTTCGCGGTGTTGCTCATCGATATGTCCTTTCTCGAACCTTCAGGCGGCCATGCGGTCGGCGATGCGGCCTAGGCTCTCCTCGCGCCCGAGCAGCTCGAGCACGTCGAAAATCCCGGGTGATGTCTTGCGCCCGGTCAGTGCCGCACGCAACGGTTGCGCGACCTGCCCGAGCTTAACACCCGCATCCTCCGCGACCCGGCGGACCGCTTCTTCGAGAGCCTCTGCATCCCAGTTGCCGACTGCGTCAAGGGCAGCATGCAGCTGTGCGAGCAATGCGGGTGCCTCACCGGAGAGCAATGATGCTGCATCGCCGTCCATTTCCAGTGGGCGCGTGCGAAACAGAAACGCCGCCCCGCTGGTGAGGTCATTGAGATTCGCCGCTCGCGGCTTGAGCGACTCCATGCTGCGGCGAAGCATTTCCGCCTGCGATTCGCTCGGTTCGAACCCGAGTCGCGCCGTCACCAGCTCGGCCAGGCGGGCATTGTCGGCGGTGCGGATATAATGGCCGTTCAGGTTCTCGAGCTTCTTCAAATCGAACCGGCTTGGTGACTTTCCGACATCGGCCAGGTCGAACCATTCCGTGGCCTGCTCGCGGCTGATGATCTCATCGTCACCATGTCCCCAGCCCAGGCGGAGAAGATAATTGCTCAGCGCCTCCGGCAGGATGCCGAGCTCGTCGCGATAATATTCCACGCCAACGGCGCCGTGGCGCTTGGACATCTTGCCGCCGTCGCTGCCATGGATCATCGGGATGTGCGCGTAGATCGGCTCTGGCCAACCCATTGCCCGGATGATCGGCAACTGGCGGAACGCGTTGTTGAGATGGTCGTCGCCGCGAATGACGTGCGTCACGCCCATGTCGTGATCGTCGACCACGACCGCGAGCATGTAGGTCGGCGTCCCGTCGGAGCGTAGCAGGACGAGATCGTCGATCTCTTCGTTCTGCACCGTGACAGAGCCCTGGACCCTGTCCTCGATCGTCGTCGCGCCTTCCTTGGGGGCCCTGAGCCTGACCACGAAAGGGGCGCCCTCGGGGGCCTCCGCCGGATCACGGTCGCGCCAGCGGCCGTCATAGCGCATCGGCTTGCCGGCAGCCTTCTGGCTCTCGCGCAGCGCCGTCAATTCCTCGGGCGTGGCATAGCATTTGTACGCATTGCCCTGCTCGATCATCTGATAGGCGACCTCTGCGTGTCGCTTCGCGCGCTCGAACTGGAAGACGACGTCACCGTCCCAGTCCAGACCGAGCCATTTCATCGAGCTCAGGATCGCGTCGATGGCGGGCTGGGTCGAACGCGCCCGATCGGTATCCTCGATGCGCAGCAGGAACTTGCCGCCGTAGTGACGGGCAAACAGCCAGTTGAACAGCGCAGTGCGCGCGCCGCCGATATGCAGATAGCCGGTCGGCGACGGCGCGAAGCGCGTCACCACGGCGGATGTTTCGGGCGTGCCGTTATCGGCCGCCGCGGTTTCAGACCTTGCGCCCAAACGCGCTTGCTCCCAGACTTGAAAATCGATGGCCAGTACAGCCGCCGAGGCCCCTAGCATGCGACTGCGGCTGCTTCAAATCGCGGCCTGCGACAGGCTTCGCGTGGCCAAGGCGGCGATCGAGCGATGGCTTGAGGCGGAGCGTGATCAGCTGCCCCTCTGGGTGCCGGTGACGCTGGGGGCGGGGATCGCAGCCTGGTTCCTGTTGCCCGATCCCGCCTCGTGGTGGGCAGCGCTGCTGACGCTTTCCGGCCTTGCACTCTTCGCATTCGCGATCGGGCGTGGAGGCCGTGCAGGCCGAATGGTGGCGCTAGGCGCGCTGCTGGGTGCCGCCGGAATCGCGCTGATCTGGTGGCGCGCCACCGGCGTCGCGACACGGGTGCTGGAACGACCGGTGATCGTCACGTTCGAGGCGCGCGTGGAACGGGTCGAGCCGCTGCCGGCGCGCGATCTCGTGCGACTGCGCCTGACGCCGCTCAAGGTCGTCGCCACGCCGCCGCGGCCGCCGCGAACGCGCGGCAGCGCTGGCCCTTTCGGGCAAAGCGCGCCGGAGGCCGTTGTCCTTCCCGCTCATGTCCGGGTCAATCTCGCGGCAGTGGACGTGCCGGCCGGCCTCGCGCGCGGCGCGACGATCCGGCTCGGGGCGCGGCTGATGCCGCCACCACAACCGGCGGTGCCGGGCGCCTATGATTATGCCCGGGTCGCATGGTTCGACCGAATCGGCGCGACGGGGCGGGGCTTCGGACCGGTCAGGATTCTCGCCCCCGGCACCGCGCCTGCCGGGGGGCTGCGCGAGCGGCTGTCGCGGCATATTCGCGAGAGCGTGCCCGGCGGCGGGGGGGCAATAGCCGCGGCACTGGCGACCGGCGACCAGGGCGCGATTCCCGCGGAGGACGCCGAGGCGATGCGGCGATCGGGGCTTGCCCATCTTCTGTCGGTGAGCGGCCTGCATATCACCGCGGTCGTGGGTGCCGTGATGTTGCTCGTCCTGCGCCTCCTCGCCTTGAGTCCGTGGCTCGCGCTTCGCTTCCGCCTGCCGCTGATCGCCGCCGGGGCAGGCGCGGTGGCGGCGATCGGCTACACCTTGCTGACCGGCGCCGAGGTGCCGACCATCCGGTCCTGCGTGGCGGCACTCCTCGTCCTGATTGCCATGGCCATCGGGCGGGAGGCGATCACCTTGCGGCTCGTCGCGGCGGGGGCGTTCATCGTGCTGCTCCTCTACCCGGAAGCACTTGCGGGCCCGAGCTTCCAGCTCTCCTTTGCGGCGGTCGCTGCGATCGTCGCGCTCCATGAGCATCCGCGGGTGAAAGCGTGGTTCGCGCCGCGCGACGAAGGGAGATGGCGCAAGCTGGGACGCGGCCTTGCCTCGTTGTTGCTGACCGGGCTGGTCGTGGAACTGTCGCTGATGCCGATCGCGCTGTTTCATTTCCACAAGGCCGGCATCTATGGCGCGGTCGCCAATATCGTCGCGATCCCGCTGACCACCTTCGTGGTGATGCCGCTGGAAGCGCTGGCGTTGCTGTTCGACCTGATGGGGCTGGGCGCGCCCTTCTGGTGGCTCGCGGGGCATGCGCTTGGCGTTCTCCTCTGGATCGCGCACGCTACCTCGACCATGCCCGGATCGGTGACGGCGCTGCCCGCGATGCCGGCTGGCGCCTATGGCCTGATGGCGTTCGGCGGTCTCTGGATCGCACTGTGGCGTACGCGCTGGCGCCGACTCGGCGCCGTGCCCTTTGCAATCGGCGCGGGCTGGGCCCTGATGACGCCGGCGCCCGACCTGCTCGTGACGGGGGATGGCCGGCATGTCGGGCTTCGCACTGCCGGTGGTGGCCTTGCGCTGCTGCGCGATCGCGTCGGCAACTACACTGCCGATATGCTGACCGAGAATAGCGGCGTGGATGACGAGCCGCTGCTCCTCGCCGACCAGCCCGGCGCGCGCTGCAGCCGAGACATCTGCCTTGCCGAGCACGTGGCCGGCAGGCGAACCTGGCGCATTCTCGCGACCCGGAGCGCCTATCTCGTCCCTGCCAGCGAACTGATCGCAGCTTGTCGCACCGCCGACATCGTCGTCAGCGAACGTCGGCTTCCTGGGGCGTGCACGCCACGCTGGCTAAAGCTGGATCGCGCCCTGCTGGCCAGAACCGGCGGCGTCGCGATCACGCTCGCCACCGGCCATGTCACCAGCGTCCTGCACCCCGGCGACCGCCATCCCTGGCGTCAGACCCCGACGCCGATCAGTCGTAGCGGCGCAGCAGGCCAGCGAGCTTACCCTGTACGCGCACCTGATCGGGGGCGTAGCGCTGGGGGTCATAGGCGCGGTTCGCCGGATCGAGCCGGATCATCGCGCCTTCCCGACGGAAATATTTGAGTGTCGCCTCGCTGTCGTCGATCAATGCGACGATGATTTCGCCGTCGCGGGCCGTCTCGGCGCGACGGATCAGCGCGTAATCGCCGTCCAGGATCCCGGCGTCGACCATCGAATCGCCCGAAACCTCCAGCGCATAATGCTCGCCGCTGCCGAGCAGCGCGGCGGGCACTGCCAACATCGAATGCCCCTCGAACGCCTCGATCGGCACGCCGGCGGCAATCCGGCCGTGCAGCGGGATCTCGATCACGTCATTGGCAGGCTCGGGCAGGTTCCGGACATTGCCGGGAGCGAGCGGGGCGGCCGGCGCCTTGCGCGCCGCCTCGGGCCGCTCGGGCATGCGCAGCACTTCGAGGGCACGGGCCCGATTGGGCAGGCGCCGAATGAACTTGCGCTCCTCGAGTGCGCTGATCAGCCGGTGCACGCCCGACTTGGACTTGAGATCGAGCGCCTCCTTCATTTCCTCGAACGAGGGCGACACGCCGCTCGCTTCGAGTCGGTCGTTGATGAAGCAGATCAGCTCATGCTGCTTGCGGGTAAGCATCCCAGGTCCTCCGTCGGAACAGACTGGGAACGTTTATGCAATGTTCCGCACTGCTGTCAAGCGATGGTGAGGATTTCCACCGGTTCGCCGGCGGCGATCGCCGGCGCGCCGGGCGCACGGACAATCAGGCAGTTCGCCCGCGCAAGCGTGCGCAGCATCGAACTGTCCTGGATCGACGAAGCATAGACATGCCGGTCGCGCAGTTCGGCACGGAGATAGTCCTGGCGGTGATCATTCGCCGGCAGATCCTCGCCGAGGATGGCGGAGCTGGTCCGGGGCAGGGGATCGCGGGCGCCGGCCATCACGGCGATCAGCGGGCGGAGGAACAGCAGGGCGGTGACGAATGCCGAGACCGGGTTCCCCGGCAGACCCAGGACGATCGCCTCGCCCAGCCGACCGGCCATCATCGGCTTGCCGGGGCGTAGCGCGATGCGCCAGAAATCGAGCCTGCCGCCGGCTGCTTCCAGTGCCGGTCGCACCAGATCGTGATCGCCGACCGACGCGCCGCCGGTGGTCACCAGGATATCCGCCTGCACGGCTGCAAAGGCCGCCGTCATCACGTCGAGCCGGTCCGGCAGGATCCCGAGATCGGCGATCTCGACCGGCAGGTCGGCGAGCATTGCCGAGAGCATCGCACCGTTGGATTCGGGGAGCAGCGCACCGGTTAGGGCAGACCCGGGCGGAACGAGTTCGTCGCCGGTGGCGACGATCGCGACGCGGATCCGGCGATTGACGCAAAGTGCACCATGGCCGCCGGTTGCCGCGACGGCGATGCGGGCGGGCGTGAGCCGCTCCCCGCTGGCTACGAGCGGATCCCCCAGCGAGAAATCGAGCCCCTGGCGCCGGACATTGCGGCCCAGCGCGCGAGGTCCTTCGCCGGCCAGCAGGATGGAATCCCCGCTGCGCGCGGCCTCTTCCTGGACCAGTACCGTATCGGCGCCATCGGGCATCGCCGCGCCGGTGAAGATACGGACGGCTTCCTGCGGCCCCACGACGCTGCCCGGATAGGGGCGCCCCGCCGCGCTCTCGCCGATCAATCGGAACGGGCCGGGAAGATCGGCGAAGCGAATCGCATAGCCGTCCATCGCCGAGAGGTGCGTGGCGGGCTGGGTCCGCAGCGCTAGGATGTCGGAAGCTGCCCAACGTCCGCTTGCGTCGCGCACCGGGACGATTTCGGCCGG
>Ga0255338_1002150_pt1 | contig 31247 bp, 24 predicted proteins | sample MeOH1_35cm_T4_19_FD_203715 | JGI IMG/M metagenome (GOLD analysis project Ga0255338, IMG submission 203715) | Sandy soil microbial communities from University of British Columbia, Vancouver, Canada - MeOH1_35cm_T4_195 | ecosystem: Engineered > Artificial ecosystem > Sand microcosm > Unclassified ... | reverse complement strand
CTTCAGAGCGAAGCGCTTGCTTCTGCACGTGGTGTCGATCTTGAAAATTTAGCGCAAGTAAACGAACTGATTACGCAGGAAATGCAAGATGGCGTGATCGTTGTAGATCAAGACTTCAACATTCGCCATCATAACTCTCAGGCAAATTTACTATTATCTTTGGCAAAAAACAGCACTGAACCCCTGGCACTTAAAGAGCGTGCACCAGCAATTGCAACAGCGTTGATGGATTGGGTGAAAAGAAACAATGCGAATAACGACTTAATGATCTCCGTTAATAATCGGGAGCTAAAACTACGACTAGAGCCTATCAACCACCTGAATCGCCAGCTTGGTGCGGTAATTTTCATTCAGGACTGGAGCCAGATACAATCTACTGCACAACAAGCAAAACTGGCTGCGCTAGGCAGATTAACCGCAAATATCGCACATGAGATTCGCAACCCATTAAGCGCAATCAGCCATGCCAACCAATTGCTGCAAGAAGAGGAAAATATTTCCGGTGCAAATGTACGCATGTTGCAAATCATTGCAGATAATACACAGCGTATTGATCAAATTATTAAAGACGTGCTTGAATTGAACCGCCGTGATCGTACGCATCCGGAAAAGATTGTACTCAACGAATTTATTGTCGATTTCCACGCGCAGTTTTGTGCTGTAGAAAAAATTCCAGCTTCAAACTTCCAACTTAATCCTTGCACGCAACTGCATGCCATTACTTTTGATCGACGCCATCTCATGCAGATCTTATGGAATTTATGTAAAAATGGTTGGGAGCACAGCCGCAAACAGGTAGGAAGCCTCAGCCTGCATTGTACTGAGGTCGGAAAATCCGGAATAAATATTGAAGTAACCGACGATGGAGATGGCGTTGCAGAGCAAGATCGCAGTAAACTGTTTGAGCCGTTTTACACCACAAAAACTACCGGCAACGGCTTAGGGTTATACATTTCACGTGAACTTGCCGAGGCTAACAGTTCGCTTTTAACTTACCAGGCGCTTAAGCAAGGCAGTGCTTTTATTCTTCAATTAAAAATATAAATCATAGGCAATATTAAAAAGCATGACTCAAAAACCACCCTGCCTGATCGTTGATGATGAAACTGATATCCGCGAGTTGCTTGTCATGACCCTGGAACGAATGGATATTGAAACTTACAGTGCCAGTTGTGTTGAGGAGGCCAAAGCCTTACTTGAAATACGTCCTTATGCACTTTGCCTGACCGATATGCAAATGCCCGATGGAACGGGTTTAGATTTGCTTAACTACATTAACGAATTTCACGCTGGGCTACCGGTTGCAGTGATTACCGCACATGCCAGCGCAGACAATGCTGTTTGTGCGCTTAAAGCCGGGGCTTTTGATTATTTATCCAAACCTATCTCGTTAAAACAACTGCGGCCAGTAGTTGAATTTGCCCTCAAACTCACCACACAAACCAGCAAAGCCAAACCCAATACACTCGAAATGATTGGAGATTCCGAGCAGATTCAGCAGGTACGCACAATGATTGCAAAACTTGCCCGTAGCCAGGCACCGGTTTATATCAGCGGGGAGTCCGGCAGTGGTAAAGAATTAGCGGCTAAATTGATCCATCAGAATAGCTCGCGTGTGGACGGTGCTTTTATAGCGGTAAATTGCGGTGCAATCCCGGAAAACCTGATGGAAAGTGAGTTTTTTGGCTATAAAAAAGGCGCTTTTACCGGCGCCAATCAGGATAAAGCAGGGATGTTCCAGGCTGCAAACGGCGGCACACTATTCCTGGATGAAGTTGCAGACCTACCGCTGCCCATGCAGGTCAAATTACTGCGTGCCATTCAGGAAAAAAAAGTTCGCATGGTCGGTGGTACCGGCGAAGAAGCGGTTGATGTGCGCATCATTAGTGCAACACATAAAAACCTGGCTGAGATGATGGATGCAGGGCTGTTCAGGCAAGACCTTTACTATCGCCTGAACGTCATACAACTGAAAATGCCCGCGCTGCGTGACCGTCCATCTGACATTCCATTAATGGCCAATCTCTTATTGTCCAGACTTTGCGCAAATCAGCACATCGCAATACCGCAAATCGACCCAAAGGCGCTGGGGTACATGTCAACATTGGCATTTCCGGGCAATGTGCGTGAACTGGAAAACATGCTGGAGCGCGCCCTGGCGCTTTGCGATGGCAAAGTTATCACGATGGAAGACCTGCTGATTGAAGATAGGCCGACTGCAAAAATCAAAGATAACGATCTTGACCTTGAGCAGACAGACAAACTGAACCTAACCGATTATCTTGAGGATGTTGAAAAGAAAGCCATTATTCAGGCGCTCAACAAAACGAATAACAATAAAACTGCTGCCGCTAAACTGCTGGGCGTTACTTTCCGCACATTGCGTTACCGACTCGCTAAACTAGGCCTTGCTAAAGAAGGAGATACAGACCTGGAAAGTGATAGCGAGCCGTAACCTATGCAGTGAAAATATTTTAAGGAAAAGACCTCAAGTTAGAGCAATACAAGCAATAGATAAATGACGTACAAGGCGCCATTTACCAGCAAGTGCCACACCCTGAGGCCGCCTTTTACCACCAGGTATCTAAGCCAGACAGCTGCAATCAGTGTCATGATGATACCTAATAACACTTCGTGGCGTGGCTCCCACGGTGTAAGCATGATACCGATAGCGGGTAACAAAGTACCCTGAAACACCATCGCACCAGTAATGTTGCCAAAAGCCAGGGTATCCTTGCCTTTACGTATCCATAAAATACTGTTCACTTTTTCAGGCAGTTCAGTTGCAATCGGGATAATCAGCAAAGACAGCAACAAAGCAGAAATGCCTAATAAATGCGAGGCCTCTTCGACACCATTAATAAAGCCCTTGGCCCCTCCAACCAATAAACCCAAGCCCAACAAAAGCTGGATTACGATCACGATCATATTATTGGGCAGGCCAACCTTGCATAAGAACATATCGCTGCCGGCTTCCGTTGCATGGCCTTCTTCTACCAGCGCCTTGGAAGCATTGATCGTCATCATCACATAGATGAAATAAATCATGACCATACTAAAACCCAGGCCATAGCGCACAGCAACTAAAGTGTGTGGCACAAACATCGCGATTGCGGCAAAACTAAAGGCGATGATAAAAAAGTTAAGGTCGCGCGACAGGCCTGTGCGCTCCGGTCTTAAATGGCCCTGCGTCCCGCGGCGCTTCCAGACAGAAATTGCCATTAATGAGATGGACAATGTTGCCAGCATCAAAGGCGCACCCAAGATGGCACCTACGCCAATCTCTTCATTAGTGGCGGCATTTTGCGTACCTGCAAGCAATGCAAGCAGTGGCACTGAAGTTTCCGGCAATGCCGTGCCTATGGCAGCAAACAATGATCCGGTCACGCCCTCAGATATTTTCAGTTTTTCGCCCAAGTGCTCAAGTGCATTGGTAAAAACCTCCGCCGCAATTAAGATTACAACCAGCATCACTAGTAATTCCAAGAAGACCATTTAGGTTTTTCCCCGTTTAAACACAAATTTTATAATGTAGACATTCTAAACTGAAATGTGCACAAAATTAGCACCTGGCCGGATAGTTTCATAAATTAAAACGCGTGCCCTCTACTCTTTTGTTCCATGAAAAAACTTAGCTTCGATACAGGTTAAATCTTTATGAATATTAAACATAAATTCCACTACAAAATAAAATCCTGCGCGATAATTACACAAACTATAAACAACCCGGGTTATGACGACTTACCATATCAATGAAGCTGGATTTGCAGATGGCGCACAAGTAATTGCATCGCCTAATTTTGATGAACGCCCTGCAATCGATGCAGATTCAGAAAAAAAGCCGGAGATCAGTTTAATCGTTATTCATAACATCAGCTTGCCTCCGGGCCAATATGGCGGCAACGGCATTATTGAGCTGTTTACCAATCAGCTTAACCCGGATGAGCACCCGTATTATGCGCAAATACACACTTACAGAGTATCGGCACATTTTTTAATCAGGCGCTCCGGAGAACTCATACAGTTTGTATCATGCTTAAACCGTGCCTGGCACGCGGGTGTATCAAATTGGCAGGGGCGTGAACGTTGCAACGATTTCTCTGTCGGAATAGAGCTGGAAGGAAGCGATTTTGAAGCTTTTGAACCCGCACAATACCAGACATTAAACAATTTGATATCCGGCATCACCAAGGCTTACCCGATTCAGTCTATAGTAGGGCATTCCGATATTGCGCCAGGGCGCAAAACTGATCCTGGTCCATATTTTGATTGGCAAAAGATAAAAAGATAATAGGTAAGTGTTAATAACAAAGTTATAAATAAAACTAAAAAACGTCAGTCCATCCTCTATGCAAAAAATCATTCAATTCATCCTGCTCACACTTCTTTTTAATCTATTAGTCGCCTGTGGCCCTAAAGACAAATCAACAGAGACACAAGACCGTGAAAAAAAAGGACCGAAACCAACCTTAGTAACGGTCGCACAAATACAAAACACACCCATTGAAATCACCGAATCCGCGATTGGCTCACTTGAGGGACTCATCGACCCTACTATCGCCGCTGAGGTTGCCGCACGCGTGGTTAAGGTTCACGTCAATCCTGGCCAGCCGGTGAAACAAGGTCAGCTGATTGCTACATTGGATGCAACGGATTTTGGCTTGCAGCGTAATGAGGCCCTGGCAGAAGTGGCACGTATTGAAGCGCTGCTGGATAACCAGACCAAAACCGTTGCGCGCAGCCAGGCATTGGTGAATAAAAAATTCATCTCGCAAAATGCGGTTGATAGCGACCTGGCACAGCAGAATGTGCTGAAAGAACAGCTTGCAGGCGCTAAAGCCCGCGTCGATACCATCAACCATAGCAGCAGCAAAACTACCATTTATGCACCTACTGATGGCGTGGTTGAGAAAAAAATTGTTGATACCGGTGAATTTGTAAAAGTGGGCGACCCGATCGTGCAAATCATTTCAAACAAACGCCTGCGTGCGCACATCCCGTTCCCTGAACGCATTGGCAGCCAGCTTAAAGCCGGCATGAAAGTGCGTTTAAGTACGCCTACCAGCACCAAAGTAGTCGAGTCTGTCATTCGCGAACTGAAACCCATGATTACAGAAAGCAACCGCAGCGTAGATGTAATTGCAGACGTATTGGATCAGTCTGACTGGCAGACAGGTGCCAGCGTCACGGGTACTGTTATTCTGGGTGAGCAGGCAGCGGCTTTGATGATTCCGGAACAAAGCGTTGTACTCCGTCCCGCAGGTGAAATAGTTTATCTGGTAAAAGAAAACAAGGCGCAGCAGGCGATTGTAAAAACGGGGATGCGCCAAAACGGATTGGTTGAAATAATCGAAGGTCTTCACCCGAATGATACTGTTGTTGTAGATGGCGCCGGCTTCCTGACTGATCAAGCCCCGGTAAAGATCGCGACAAGTCACACCGCCCAATAATATAAAGAATAATCAAAAAAATAACCAATGACGCTACCTGAACTCTCGATCAAACGCCATGTCCTTGCCTGGATGCTTTCAGGTGTAATTATCCTGTTTGGCATCATTTCCTATCAGCGCATCGGGGTCGACCGTATCCCTGCCATTGATTTCCCCATTATTGTAGTTAACACCACGTTACGCGGCGCCAATCCCGATGTTATTGATACCAGCATCACCAGCGTCATTGAATCTGCGGTCAACACTACCCCCGGCATTGAACATATTCAATCATCTTCATCACCGGGCGTTTCTACGGTCACCATTACTTTTTCACTTGATAAAAATATTGATGTTGCCTATAACGAGGTGCAGGCCAAGGTCAGCCAGATATTGCGGCGCCTGCCTAACGACACCGACCCGCCTATCGTGCAGAAAGTGGATAGCAATGCCTCAGCCGTGATATGGCTGGCGCTGAGCGGTGACCGCACCATACAGCAGCTTAATTTATATGCCAACAACGTATTAAAGAAAAAATTTGAAACCATCAACGGGGTAGGTGAGGTCACCTTGGGCGGACGGCGTGACCGCGTGGTTCGCGTCAACGTCATCCCCGAGCGCATGGCAGCATATAAACTCACGGCCAATGATTTAATCGCTGCTTTTAATCGCGAGCATATACAGTTGCCTGGCGGTTTTTTAGTGAGTGCCCAAGCCGAGCAATTATTAAAACTTGACCTTGAGTTCCACCACCTTAAAGATCTGGCCGATCTGGTAGTAGCAACCAATACCGGCGTGCCGATTCGCCTTAAAGATGTTGCGACGGTTGAAGACGGCATTACAGATAACCGCCAAGTGGCTCGCTACAACGGCAAACCGACAGTCGGCCTGGGCATGGTCAAAATCGCGAATGCCAATACCGTTGCCATCATCAATGAAGTTGAGCGCCGGCTTGAGCAGGACATACGTCCCAACCTGCCGCCCGGCATGTATCTGGATATCTCCACTAACGATTCCATATTCATTAACCAGCTGGTCGCTTCGTTAAAAGAGCATTTAATAGAAGGTACGCTGCTGGCAGCGCTCATCGTATTTATTTTCCTGCGTTCCATACGCTCTACCCTGATTGTAGCGACTGCCATTCCTGTATCGCTGTTAGGCGCAATCGCTGTCATGTATTTTTCAGGATTCACTTTTAACTCCATGACGCTGTTAGCGCTTTTATTGCTGATCGGCGTGGTAGTGGATGATGCCATTGTGGTGCTTGAGAACATACACCGCCATCGCCAGCATCTGGACCCCAATCCGGTTAGCGCAGCCCTGAACGGTTCACGCGAAGTGACTTTTTCCGTTACGGCGGCATCATTGTCACTCGTTTGCATCTTCGCCCCGGTGATTTTCATGGATGGCATGGTGGGTAAGTTTTTCAATTCTTTCGGTATCGTTGTTACTTTTGGCGTACTTGCATCACTATTTGTTTCCCTGACGCTCACCCCCATGCTGTGCTCGCGCTACCTCACTGTGAACCATCATGAAAATAAAATTTACAACTTCATCGGTAACGTACTAGGCGCGCTGGATAAGGTCTACATCGGATTACTGCATGCAGCACTTAAACACCGTGCTGTTGTCATGTTAATCACGGTAGTGTTTGTTATTGTCAGCGGATATTTATCATTCAAATATGTTGAAAAAGACTTTATCCCGGAATCTGACGAAAGCAGTTTTAATATCACCGTCAAAACGCCATTAGGCTCGAACCTGGAATACACAGATTCACGCCTGAAACTGGTTGAAGCCGTGGTGGCAAGTCATAAAGATGAAATCGCCAGCTTCTTTTCCACGATAGGCACCGGCTCACGCGGGCAAGTCAATCAAGGCAACGTCAATGTGCGCTTAAAACCCAAAGAAGAGCGCAATAAAAGCCAGCAAACCTTAATCAAAGAACTTAAAAAGGAACTGGATACCATACCCGGGGTACGTGCGCTCCCTGCACCGGCCTCCGTGGTTCGCGGTCAACGTTCAGAAAAACTGCAATTCAACCTCACCGGCAGCAACCTGCAGGAAATCGGCCGCATTTCAAAACTGCTGCAACAAGCGCTTGGTAACAATGCCGATATGGGCAAAGTCGACCTGGATGTGCAGCTCGACCTGCCACAGCTCAACATGCAAATTGACCGTGAACGGGCGGCGACCATGGGACTAAGTGCAACTGACATTGCCACTGCCGTGAGTTTGTACGCTGGCGGCCTCAATGTTGCCAAATATAACGATGAACCGGGTGATGGCCAGCGTTATGACATTCGCCTGAAAGCCACGGAATACGATTTAAAAAATGTTGCGGACCTGCGCAAGATATTCCTGCGCAGTGCAAATGGCCAATTGGTGCGTCTTGATGCAGTTGCGCAATTCAAACCGGAGTTAGGGGCAGCCGTTATCGGCCGTTACGATTTACAGTATGCAGCCAACTTTTACGCCAACCCGAATATGCCATTGGGTGAAGCCGTGAATCTGGTCAAGGAAACAGCGGCTAAAATCGTACCGGCAGAGTACACGGTAAAACTTACCGGACAGGCTGAAGAGTTTGGCAAAACTTTTAAAAATATACAATTTGTGTTTTTACTTGCCTTTGTGTTGCTGTACATGGTGCTGGCCAGCCAATTCAACTCGTTTATCCAGCCCCTGATTATCATGCTCGCCCAGCCTCTGGCCATCATCGGCGGCCTCATTGCACTGCTCATCTCAGGCGACACGCTTAACATGTACTCCATGATCGGCCTGGTTTTACTGATAGGTCTGGTAGCCAAGAACTCGATTCTGCTGGTGGATTTAACCAATCAACTGCGCGAAGGCGGGGCAAGCATCAACGATGCGCTCAAAAAAGCCTGCCCCATCCGCCTGCGCCCGGTAGTCATGACTTCACTCACCATTATTCTGGCGTTATTGCCTGCAGCGATGGGCTTGGGCGCAGGATCTGAAACCAACAAACCCTTGGCTGTCGCCATTATTGGCGGCATGGTTTCTTCTACGCTGCTGACACTTGTAGTCGTACCCGCCGCCTATTCTTTGGTAATGAACGGTTTAGACAAATGGAGTCAAAGAAATAGGTTTAATTGAACCAATTAAACCTACTTATGTTTAGCGATAACCCACACGCCTATCATCACCAGGCCTGTTCCAAATAATTGCAGCCACGTAATGTCCTCGCCTAAAAAAATATAGGCGAGAAAAATAGTGGATACCGGTCCCACCGACGCTACCAATGATGCCTTGTTACTGCCGATACGCTGGATACCTTCATTTAGCAATATCGCAGGCAATACGGTGGCAACCAGCGCCATGGATAAACTTAACAAGTAAACCTGTATAGGCAAGTGCAGCACCGATGTCTGGTGCGGTGTTGTGGCAAAGTGCCCTGCACTCGCCGCAGTTGCAGCCAGCATGGTATAAGCGGTAAACAATGATGACCCCACCCGCGGGATTAGCCGGCCGCTAAACACAAGATAAGCGGCATAGCTGATCGCGCTGGCAAACACCAAGGCAACACCTAGCATGGTCTGGCTTTCTGCCAGTTTTGCCAGTGTCAGGTCATGGCCTACAACCAAGCCAACGCCCGCATAAGTTAACACTAAGGCAGATATCTCGCGTTTACTGATGCGCTGCTTGAACAATATTGCAGTCAGCATGACCACCATTGTCGGATACAAAAATAAAACAATCCGCTCTAATCCGGCGGTGACATAAGCAAGTCCGGCAAAATCCAACCACATGGGGCCGTACCCGCCCAGCATTCCGGCCACCGCAATCATCCAGCCATCACGACGCGAAATTTTAGCGACAGTTGCCGAGGCGCGCGCCCATAACGCCAGCCCGATAAAGAATGGCGCTGAAAATGCCATACGTAAAGTAATCAGTGTTGCTGCATCTACTGAATACGCGTAGGCAAGCTTCACGAATATGGCTTTAGATGAGACCGTCACGGCGGCGATCAGAACCATCAACGAGCCTATATAAGCGTTACGTAATACTTGCTGATTTTGGGGTTGCATGTTGTTGCCCTTATTTTAGGGGCTCAACGGGGGGATAAACAAAAGATCAACCGCGGAGAGCCCGCGGTTGCAAAAATTACGACAAGCAGCAACCGCAGCACATGGTGGCACGTAGCCACAGTGCTTTGCGGACAATAACCGCTGATGCTGAAATGTAATTGCTGTTTGTCATAGAGCGCGCACTATACTTGAGAATAATCACTATGGTCAAGCTTGCGCATTAAATTCACTTCGCTTTTAAACCGGCTTAACTTAAACCGGCTTCACTAGCTGCTCCAGCTGCAGGCCGCTTAATTTAGGCTGCCACATGGCTGGGTTCTCAGGAAACGCTTCAAAAACGCCCGTTCTCCGATAACCGCGGCGTTCATAAAAGGCTATCAACTCATGGCGCACTGTAATGACGTGCATCAGGAACTTATTTACATTCCAATGCTTCTTTGCATAGCCCTCAGCGTAAGTGAGCAATTGCTTACCGATACCAGAACCTTGCAGAGCGGGATTAACTACAAACATGCCAAAGTGCGCAGCATCGGCGTGTCTTTCAAGGCAAACTGAACCGACGATTTCGTTGCCATGCATGCAGAGCAATATCACGCTTTGGTCCGACTCAATCAAGCGCTGCACTTCTTCCGCACTGGTTCGCAAACCATCCAGCAAGTCCGCCTCAGTGGTCCAGCCTTGGCGGCTTGTTTCGCCGCGGTATGCAGCATTTGCCAGAGCTGCGATTTCGCCAGATTCTGATACGGCTGCAGGACGAAAAGACAATGCTGAAATCATTTGGGCGCGCCTACCAGTTTCTGCACAACCAGACTGCCGACCATGTCGCCTTGTACATTCACTGTGGTGCGCAAAGTATCCAACAGCCTATCTACCGGCAATAAAATGGCGATTGCTTCAGCAGGCAAACCAACTGACTGCAAGACCATGACCATAGTTACCATCCCGGCGCTCGGGATACCAGGCGCCCCCATCGCGGCAATCATGGCAGTAATAAACACCATCAACTGTTGTGCCAAACTCAGCTCCACCCCTACCAAATTAGCAACGAACAATGCGGCGGCGGCTTCATAAAGTGCAGTACCATCCATATTGATGGTCGCGCCTAATGGAACAACAAAGCCGGCGATTTCAGGCTTCACATTCAACTGCTGGGTGACGCAGCGCAGGGTAATCGGCAAGGTGGCAGAACTTGAACTGGTCGCAAATGCCGTTACCAAAGCTTCACGCGCACCACGCCAGAACCACAAAGGGGACTGGCGCGTAAACAAGTATAAAATCAATGGCAATACGATAACGCCATGCAACAGCAGCGTACCAATCACCACTGCCACAAACTTGGCGAGGGTGCCCAGCATGGCAACATCCTGCACTGCCACCAGCTTAATCAGCAGCGCCATAATGCCCAGCGGGGCCAAGCGCATCACCCACCCCACGATTAGCATCGTCACGTCCAATGCCTCCTGCAACAACGTACGCAAATGCTGAAGACGCTCTCCGCCCATCACCAGCGCCACACCTAGGATCAGTGCAAACATGACTACTGCCAGTACATTGCCCTGTGATAAAGCGGTAAATGGATTGACAAACAAGCCGTGTAAGAACTGGGCAAAAAACTCCGGCAACGGCAGTTGCTTTGCCTCAAAATTTTGCATGGCATGTTCAAACATGTTGATTTGCAAACCAGTGCCGGGTTTGAAATACAGGCTGGCAGACATACCCAATACCATCGCAATGGCCATGCTGCTAATAAAAAAGATAAGCGTCGTAATCCAGACACGATGCATTTGCTGGTGTTGACGTAGATTGGCAATGCCCACTGATATAGAACAGAATACCAGCGGGATTAAAATCATTTTGAGCAGGTCAATAAATAGCGTGCCCACCAGGCCAGATACATAAAGGCCGCCTTGCACAACATGATGTTCAGCGCCTAGCTGATGGAAATACACCCCGACAACAACACCAAAAATTGCGCCTAGTAATATTTGGATGTTAAGGCTGGGTAGCTTCATTTATTATTTATGATTTAGCCGCTTTAGGTTTTGCTGCCTTCGGTTTTACTGCTTTGGCCGCCGCTACTTTAGGTTTAGTCACCTTAGGTTTAGCCGCTTTCGCTGTTTCTTTAATTTCTGCCTGTGCAGGAGTTTTAATGTCCTCGGCAGCAGCTTCTGCAGGTACACCCTCATTTGCAGTTGGTACTTTTTCAAACACCGCCGCAAAAAAACCATCAGTGTTATGCAGATGTGGCAATAATTTTAGATAATGACCGGTATCTAGCTGGATTTGCTGTTGCGCCAGAATTTCTGCCGCATTAAGCAATTTGAAATCCGGATGTGCAGCCAGGAACTGCTCTGCGATCTGCTCATTCTCATCACTCAACAAACTGCAGGTCGCATAGATTAAACGGCCGCCATTTTTTGTCAGCTTGGCGGCACGTGCCAGAATATTGGTTTGCTTCACATTCAGTTCAGCAATATCCTCTGGCGTCTGGCGCCATTTTAAATCCGGATTGCGGCGCAGCGTGCCAAGTCCACTGCATGGCGCATCCACCAGCACACGGTCAAATTTGCCATTCAGGCGTTTTAATTTAGGGTCGCTTTCACTACTGATCACTTGCGCATGCAAGTTACTCAAACCGGAACGTTTTAAGCGTTGTCCCAGGTTGTGCAGACGCTTTTCAGACACATCAAATGCATACAAACGGCCCGTATTACGCATGAGCGCACCCATTGCCAGACTTTTGCCACCGGCGCCCGCACAGAAATCCGCCACCATCATGCCGCGCTTGGGTGCAACCAAGTGCGCCAGTAACTGGCTGCCTTCATCCTGCACTTCAATCTTGCCTTCGGTGAACAGCACATGGCGCCCGATATTCATACGGTTTGGCATGCGAATACCGATAGGGGAATAAGGTGTTTTTGTAACGTTGGTTTCACCGGAAGTATTTTCAGCAATAAATTTTGCCAGTACTTCATCCCGTGTGCCTTTAATCGTATTCACGCGCAGATCCAGCGTAGCCTGTTCATGCATGCTGCGTGCGATGGTGAGCGCTTCAGCTTCACCGTATTGCGCAACGAGCTTGTCCCACAGCCAGTCACGCACGTCTGCCTGCACTGCCAGTGGCAGATTCTCTGTGGATTTTGCCTTGATCATATGCGCCCACTCTTTTTGCTGCTCATTCAGCATAGGCTCAAGCTCACGGATGCTCATGCCCTGCACGCGCAGCAGCCAGGCTAAAATCAGTTTACGTGCATCGTCGGGATCATTTTCATCATTAGCAGTCACGGTACTTAGAAAACGTAAACGACGCAAAACGCCGTAGACACTTTCGGCGACGAAAGCGCGCTCTTTGGTACCTAATTCCCGGTTATTGCGAAAGAATTCGCTTAATTTAGCGTCCGCCGGGCTGCTGAATGTCAGCAGATTAGATAAAACGATAGCAGCTTGCCGGATTAGGTTAGGCGTCATATTGGTTTTCTTTACTTAAATTTTCTTTAATTATTGAAAGTAGCTTTAACTTGATAGTTAAATACCTACTCCATGTGCAACTCAGTTAAGGTTTGCTCCAGCTTCTGCCCATTGTCATCCACCATCAAAATACGCACCGGCACATAATGATAATCTGCCGCCAGCCAAAGCTCTTTGGTCTCTTGTGTATCCTGTGCCGGCGGCACGAGATGCAGGGTTTTATATTGCACACCAGCACCGATAATGGTTTCAGATTCAGGATTGATATTGTATTGATACTGATTAAGTTTTTTACCGGTAGTAAGCGTTACCGTGATGCCACCTTTTAATGGTGCCGGCAGATACATGAACTGATACGCATAACTCGCCAAATCCTGTGTCCCCGCGGCAAGACTGGCCTCTTTCACCTTACCTTTTACCGTCATGTGCAGGGTTTGCTGGGTCCAATCAAAATCAGCCAATAATGCTTTTTTAGGATTATCACCCTGGCGCAACTCAAAACGGGCAGGTTTTAATCCCTGCGGGGTAACATCACCGGCACTGGTTAATGCCCGCTCCCCAAACAGTGCGTAAACCCCAATGCCTTTAGTCACGCTTTCGATTTTATATTTGCCATCAATCACCGCAAACTGCTCATGCACCTTGGCAAACGGCTGACCATTTTTAGTGACCTCATAGACAGCCTGAATACGCTTGGGTAGCGCAGCATTTGATAGCACCGCTTGTTCCGCAAACACAGCGGATGTTGCCGATAGCAAAACAGCTAGATTTAATAATTTAAACAGCGTAAACACTTTGATGTGATTAAACACAAGATTTCCTTTAATTTAAGAAACACATCAATCTAACGCGCCAGCAGAGGTTTCGTTACGTGGCGTTGTTACATGACAAACCAATTAAATAACAACGGTTGGCGCTTCACCTGCATTTTGAGCGCGGATGTGACCAATTTCAAACACGGTTTCGCCGGAGGCTTCCAGCAACTGCTTAGCCTGAGCTACATGCTCTTTTGCCACAATTACCGCCATGCCGATACCGCAGTTAAAGGTTTTATATAGTTCACTAGGAACAATATTGCCTTGCGCCTGCAACCATTGAAACAATGGCGGCAATTGCCAGCCACTCGCCTTGATCTCGGCAGTTAACCCTGCAGGCAGTACACGCGGGATATTCTCGGTGATACCACCGCCGGTGATATGTGCCATGCCTTTTACCGGCAACGCTTCAATCAGTTTCAGCAATGATTTCACGTAGATACGCGTAGGCTCCATCACCACATCCTTGAATTTTCTGCCGTGGAAGTCTGATTCAAAATCAATGCCTGATTTTTCAATCAGCTTGCGAATCAATGAATAACCGTTTGAGTGTGCACCGCTTGAAGCCAGCCCCAGCACCACGTCGCCGGCAGCAATGGTAGTCCCGTCAATCAGCTTGGATTTATCTGCACAGCCTACGGCAAAACCTGCCAGGTCATATTCACCTGCCGGATACATGCCAGGCATCTCAGCGGTTTCACCGCCCACTAACGCACAGCCGGATTGCTCGCAGCCTTCAGCAATGCCTTTAATCACTTGTGCTGCCACGCCAACTTCCAGCTTGCCACAGGCAAAATAATCCAGGAAAAACAATGGTTCTGCACCTTGCACCAGAATATCATTCACGCTCATGGCGACTAAATCGATACCCACGGTGTCGTGTTTATTCAGTTCAAACGCTAATTTAAGTTTAGTGCCCACGCCATCAGTGCCTGAAACCAGAATCGGCTCCTTGAATTTTTGCGGTACGGCAAACAGCGAACCAAAACCGCCGATACCACCCAGCACCTCAGGGCGCATAGTGCGTTTGGCAAAAGGCTTAATTTGCTCAACTAAGGCATCACCCGCTTCAATATCCACCCCTGCATCGCGGTAGCTGATAGAAGTTTTATCTGAATTATTGGCACTCAAGGGGGTTCTCGCTTTCTACTAAAAGTGTGTTCTGTCGTTATAATGCCATTTTAACCGAAATGCCTGATTAACCGAAATTTCAGGCATATCGAAATCCAGATAAACTGAAATGGCAAACTTGAATCGCGACTCAAATCATGGCACTCAAATCATGAACAACAGAACACATTACCTTTGGTGGATTGCCGGCCTATCTGTTTGCGGCCTGGTTTACCTGTTAGGGCCGATACTAACGCCATTTCTAATCGCGGCCATTTTGGCTTATATTGCCAACCCTTTGGTCAATAAAATTGATGCGTTGAATTTCAGCGGGTTTAATCACAAATTCAGCTACAGCCCAAGCCGCACCATCGCGACATTGCTCGTCATGTCGCTGCTATTTGCCGTGCTGATACTGATTCTGCTCATTGTCATTCCATTGATGCAAAAAGAATTTTTACTGCTTTCACAAAAACTGCCGGTTTATTTCAACACTGCAAAAACCAGTTTAGAGCCATGGCTACAAAAGAATTTTGGCGTTGCAATCAATATTGATTATGCGCAGATACAGCAGATTCTGACCGAAAACTGGAAAACCGCCGGCGGGTTCGCCAAACAGATTGCATTGGGAATAGGCAATCAAGGCATGGCGATTATAGGCTGGCTGGCTAATCTGATCCTGATCCCGCTCGTGCTATTTTATCTGTTGGTGGATTGGAACATCATTATCGCCAAAACCAACCATCTGCTGCCTAAAAGATTCGCCGCTAAAACGCAGGAAATCGCCTCGGATATTGATGCCGTGCTGGCAGAATTTTTGCGCGGACAACTCACCGTGATGTTACTTATGAGTGTATTTTATGCCACAGGCCTCTGGCTGGCAGGGCTGGAACTTGCCTTACCGATTGGTGCGCTGTCAGGTTTATTGGGCTTTGTGCCTTATTTAGGGATAGGCATAGGGGTGGGTTTAGCGATACTTTCCGGTTTCCTGCAATTCGGCAGCATACATGACCTGATTCCAGTTTTGATTGTGTTTGGCCTTGGGCAAGTAGTAGAAAGCATGGCGCTCACACCGTGGCTCGTTGGCGACCGCATCGGGTTACATCCACTAGTAGTTATCTTTGCATTGATGGCAGGCGGACAGTTATTCGGCTTTACCGGCGTACTGCTTGCGCTGCCTGTTTCTGCGGCGATTGCAGTGGGTTTCCGGCATGCCAGACAACGCTACCTCACCAGCAATTTTTACAATGAGTAACTTAGCTTGAAACAATTACTTTTAGATATTCAACCGCTTGCGCCCCCAACGCTAGATAACTTTATTGCTGGCCGTAATGCAGAAGCTCTGCATAGCCTGCAGATGATGCTTGGCGGCAATGCCGATGTTCACTTTATTTACCTTTGGGGTGCACAGGGCAGTGGCAAAAGCCATTTACTGCAAGCCTGCATAAATTTTGCGCATGAACAACAGTTACCACTCTGCGTGGTGGATGACGTCAATACGTTGGATGATGAAGCGCAAATCGCCCTGTTTAACGATTTTAACCAACTCCGCGCGTCTGGCGGCATGCTCATCACCAGCGGTAATGCTGCCCCCACCCAAATGGGACTACGTGACGACCTCGCTACCCGCCTTGCCTGGGGTTTAGTGTACCAACTGCACCCGCTCACCGACGAAGAAAAAGCCCAAGCACTCAAAACCCACGCAAAAGAACGCGGCATAAAACTGCCTGATGAGGTTGTAGATTACTGCCTACGCTACTTACGCCGTGATTTGCCTACATTGATGGCAGTGCTGGATGCACTGGATGTATGGTCACTCACCGAAAAAAAACCAGTGACTGTGCCTATGCTAAAAAAACTACTGCAATTGAATATCGAGGTTTAATACCGCCAAATTCAATGCATTAAAAAATAAACTGTAAAATCACACTATTGCCAAAAAAATATTATAGCCAATCAAATACTTTTGATAGATAAACACTATCCCTGAGGTTAATCATGTTACGTATTACTGAAATCAAACTTCCCATTGAGAACGCACAATCGCTCACCCACCAGGCTGATAAAATCAAGGCCGCGCTCTTAAAACGGCTGGAAATCCCCGAAAGTGACCTGATTCACTTTGATATCTTTAAGCGCGGGGTAGATGCACGCAAATCCCATGCGATACTGTATGTGTACAGCCTGGATGTGGAAGTCAAAAATGAGGCTAGAATCCTTGCCAAATTCCGTAAAGATGCTCACGTCAAACCAGCGCCGGACACTGAATATAAGTTCGTAGCGCAAAACTCTGCATCATCAAATAAACCACGCCCGGTTGTAGTCGGCTTTGGGCCGGCAGGTATTTTCGCTGCACTGATTCTGGCGCAGTCCGGCTTTAAGCCTATTGTCCTGGAACGCGGCAAGGCTGTGCGTGAGCGTACCAAAGATACCTGGGGCTTGTGGCGAAAAAACAAATTGAATCCGGAATCCAACGTGCAATTTGGTGAAGGCGGGGCAGGGACATTCTCTGACGGCAAACTGTATAGCCAGATCAAAGACCCTAAACACTATGGGCGCAAAGTGATTCAGGAGTTTGTAAAAGCAGGTGCGCCGGAAGAGATCATGTATGTGAGCCATCCGCATATCGGCACTTTTCGATTGGTTGGCATGGTCGAGGAAATGCGCAACACCATCATCGAACTCGGCGGCGAGATACGGTTTGAATCGCGCGTAGAAGATATTGAACTCACACAAGACGAACATGGCCAGAATCAGGTGCAGGCCGTAGTGCTGCAAACAGGCGAACGCATTGCCACCAACCATTTAATTTTGGCAGTTGGTCACAGCGCGCGCGACACCTTCGAGATGCTGTATAAGCGCGGCGTTTATATCGAGGCTAAACCTTTCTCTATCGGCTTCCGTATCGAGCACCCGCAATCACTCATTGATAAAGCCAGATACGGCAAGAGTTATAGCGAGGACTTACTAACAAAACTGGGCGCGGCAGACTACAAGCTGGTGCACCATGCCAAAAACGGACGTAGCGTTTACAGCTTTTGCATGTGCCCAGGCGGCACCGTAGTCGCTGCAGCATCAGAACCCAACCGCGTGGTAACTAACGGCATGAGCCAGTATTCACGCAACGAGCGCAACGCCAATGCCGGCATCGTGGTAGGCATAACGCCGGAAGTTGATTATCCGGGCCACCCGCTTGCGGGTATGGAACTGCAACGCAAACTGGAAAGTAATGCGTATATTTTAGGCGGCAGTAATTACAATGCACCGGGCCAGCTGATTGGGGATTTTTTAGCCACCAGGCCTTCCACCAAATTTGGCGAAGTCACACCGTCTTACACTCCTGGCGTACATCTCACCAACCTGGACACAGCATTGCCTGAGTTTGCGATTACGGCAATCCGTGAGGCGATACCTGAGTTCGCCAAACAGGTAAAAGGTTTTGATCTGGCAGACGGCGTACTGACAGGCGTTGAAACACGCACTTCTTCACCCATCAGAATCAAACGTGATGATGAGACCCTGCAGAGCATCAACACTAAAGGTTTATACCCATGCGGCGAGGGCGCAGGCTACGCAGGCGGCATTTTGTCAGCCGGTGTAGATGGCATTAAAGTTGCGGAAGCGGTTGCATTAAGCCTTTGCTCAAACTGAAGCAAGCAATATTGTTTAAAACATCAGTGACTGTCATATCAATCAATATTGGCGTAAAGTAACATTGCTTTGTTCAGCCTAATCATCTAGGAGATAAGTCATGAAAGCAAATGTCGGCGGAATTGATCGTGTACTGCGTATTGTTGTAGGACTTGCTTTAATTGCCTGGGTATTATTTGCTAACGGACCTGTGTGGGCCTGGATCGGGGTTTTACCGCTTGCAACAGGTTTGATTAACTTTTGCCCTGCTTACAGCATTCTGGGCGTTAGCACCTGTAAAACCAAAAACTAGTCAAAAAAATGGGAGCGGCTGTGCACCGCTCCCTGCATAATACTGACAATGAAGACTACTCTCGACTAAACAGCCTTACTGCCTGATCAAATAATCAAACGCACCCAGTGAGGCCTTTGCGCCTTCACCCATCGCGATGATGATTTGTTTATAGGGCACAGTAGTTACATCCCCCGCCGCAAATACTCCGGGCAATGAAGTCTGGCCGTGTGTATCCACTACAACTTCATTAAATTTACTTAACTCCATACCGCTGGCTTTCAGCCAGTCCGTATTCGGCAACAAACCAATTTGTACAAACACCCCTGCCAAAGTCACAGTATGTAACGCCTTGGATTCACGATCTCGATAAATCAAACCATTTACCTTTTGATCCTCGCCAATGATTTCTGTTGTTTCAGCATTTGTGATGACGGTAACATTACTCAAAGTGAATAATTTATTCTGCAAAATCGCATCCGCTGTCAATTTCTCACTGCGCTGCAGCAAGGTGACATGACTGACAAAACCCGCCAGATCAATAGCCGCTTCAACACCGGAGTTACCACCGCCAATCACCGCGACATGCTTACCTTTAAACAGAGGGCCATCGCAGTGCGGGCAATAGGCCACACCTTTGCCACGGTATTCTTTTTCACCCGGGATATTAAGTTCCTTCCAGCGCGCGCCCGTAGCTACAATGACCGATTTACTCTTAAGCGTCGCGCCGACTTCCAGTTTAACTTCAATTAAATTGCCTGAACCTTGCGCAGGTACATTTAACGCCTGAGCACGCTGCAGGCGCATCACATCAACATCATAGGTGTTCACATGCTCTTCAAGCGCCTCTACCAGTTTAGGGCCTTCGGTTTCTTTAACTGAAATAAAATTCTCAATCGCCATGGTATCCATCACCTGGCCACCAAAACGGTCGGCAACGACACCTGTCCTGATACCTTTGCGGGCAGCGTAGATTGCAGCAGATGCACCCGCAGGGCCGCCGCCTACAATCAGCACATCATACGGTGCTTTAGCATCCAGTTTCTTGGCTTCACGTGCTTCCGCACCCTTATCCAGTTTAGGCAGGATTTCATCCACACCCATGCGGCCGGCGCCAAACTCCTCACCATTCAGGAAAATGGTCGGTACTGCCATGACTTTACGTTCGTTTACCTCGTCCTGGTAAAGTGCACCGTCAATCATCACATGCGTAATATTGGGATTAATAACGGCCATCAGGTTAAGTGCCTGCACCACCTCCGGGCAGTTATGGCAACTTAGGGAAATATAGGTTTCAAAGGCAAACTTACCTTCCAGTGCTGCAATTTGTGCGATCTTTTCGGCTTCCAGTTTCAACGGATGTGCACCCACATGTAACAATGCCAACACTAAAGAGGTGAACTCATGTCCCATCGGAATACCGGCAAAACGAATACCAACCTCTTTTGCAGCATCTTTATGCGTTGCTCCGCGCTTCACGGCAAATGATGGCTTACGTGCATTATCATCGCGCGTTAGTGTGATTTTGTCAGACATGCCGGCAATTTCTTCCAGCAGGGCCAGCATTTCTTTAGCGCCCGCGCTTTCATCAAGCGCTACGGCAAGCTCTATCGGCTCTCTAAGCATTTGCAGATACGTTTGCAGCTGGGTTTTGATATTGGTTTCTAATGCCATGGTTAATCTCTTTTGGAATTTATCAGTTGAAAAAAAAGCTTTATCTTATGGATAAAGCTGTCGTTTTAGGTTGCATCCCAAGCTTTTGACCTGGGATGCAATAGCAAGCACTAACTTGAATTAGATTTTGCCTACTAAATCCAGTGATGGTGCCAAGGTACTGTCACCTGGAGTCCAGGCTGCAGGGCAAACTTCACCATCATGTGTTGCTACATATTGTGCAGCTTGTGCTTTACGAATCAGGTCTTTAGCTGAACGGCCAATACCCAGATCATTCACTTCAAGCGCTTTAATTACGCCTTCCGGGTTAATCAGGAAGGTACCGCGCAATGCCAGGCCTTCTTCTTCAATCATCACGCCAAAGTTGCGTGTGATTGTTCCTGTTGGGTCACCGATCATTGGGTATTTGATTTTCTTGATGGTGTCAGATGCATCAGCCCAGGCTTTATGTGTAAAGTGCGTATCTGTTGAAACAGAATAAATCTCAACACCCAGTTTTTGGAATTCAGCGTAATTGTCTGCTAAATCGCCAAGTTCCGTTGGGCACACAAATGTAAAGTCAGCCGGGTAAAATACAACAGCAGACCAGTGGCCTTTCAGGCTTGCTTCAGTCACTTCAACAAATTTACCGTTATGGTAGGCTTGTGCTTTAAAAGGTTTAATTTCAGTATTGACTAATGACATGATTTTTTCCTATCTATTGATTAAAAATTACTGTTGTTGAGAAAGCCTATAAATTCAAGATTCGAATTATAGAGACGATATTTAATTAAATCTAATATATCATTCTTATGATATTGATAAATTTAATTTATCAAATGGTTTTATTTGGCAGCGTTTGTTTAAATTGCCAGTAATGAGGTAGTCTTTGATAAATTAGCCGAACTGGGATAGATTGGCTCGAACTTAACTTAACAGACCATATTCGATTTAACCAAAACCCGAATAACTATATACCTTCGGCAGGTCAGATGCCAACCAAGTTTCTTGGATGGCATCTAACTACTGGCAGGCATTTTCATGCTCGAATCCTGATGCGTTGGCTCATAAAAACGGTACGTATTGCGGCCACCTTTTTTGGCCTGATACATTGCCGCATCCGCATTTTTCATCAGCACATCATCCTCTTCGCCATGTAAAGGATAAATTGCAATGCCAATACTCAATGTAACACCATGCGTTCTGTCTTCAATGTGAAATGGTGCTTCAATCGCGACAAGTAGCTTCTCTGCCATTATTTTAATATTGTCTACCGATTCAATATTAGGTGTAAGAATAATAAATTCATCACCTCCGCGGCGCGACACGGTATCTGTTTCACGGATTAAATTGGTGAGACGAATAGCTACTGCCTGCAACAGAATATCCCCCACGTGATGGCCACACTCATCATTAACGGGCTTGAAGTTATCCAGGTCTATATAAAACAGTGCGAACATTTCTGCGTTGCGCTTTGCTAATGCAATTTGACGCTGCAACCGGTCGTTAAACATAATGCGATTGGGCAGGTTGGTCAAAAAATCATGTTGAGCCTGATGTTTAACAGACTCTTCTGAAGCTTTTCGTTCGGTAATGTCAGAGAAAATACCAATATAATTAACAACATTCCCTTGCTTATCATTAACAGTGAAAGCGCTCAGCCATTCTGGAAATAACTCTCCGTTTTTACGTCGATTCCAAACTTCGCCCTGCCATCTGCCATCAGTCCTGATAGATTCCCACATAAGGTCATAAAAACGTTCATTATGTACACCAGAACTCAACAAGTTTGGGTTCTTGCCAATCACCTCAGCCTCGGAATAACCAGTAATGGCTGTAAAAGCATCGTTGACTGCAATAAAGTGATGCTTGGCATCAGTAATTAAAATCCCATCAGAGCTATGCTTAAAAACCTCAGCAGCCAACATTAGTTTTTGCTTGGCCGATATACGGTCACTGATATCAATTAACTGCACTGCAACAGCGCCCTCAAACGATTCACCAAGTGGTACTGCGCTGACATGTGCAATTTTAATTTGCTCATTTTTGCATTGGATTCTCAGCTCCATTGGTTCCAAGATCGTCTTCGTTGATTGCCCGTTAATAATATGCTGCTGCCAGGCAACAACTGCCCATTGGCGGTATACAACGTCCGGACATGCGTTAATCCACCAGTCATTCAAAGTAGGAATATCATCCAGCGTGTATCCGTAGGTTTTAACAAACGCCGGGTTTAATAGGGAAATGTTATGCTGATTATCAACTAATGCGACAGGGGCCAGAGACGCGTCAATAATGGCGCGATGTTTCTGCTCGCTACGACCCAATGCCCACTCAGCCCTTGCCCTGGCAGCACTAATAATCGCCAGTAACATGCCGCCAACAGCAAGCAACATGCCGAACATCCAGAAATTAACCATGCCATTGCGCGCCAGATCTTCAGCAAAATAACCTTTTTCATTACCGGCACTCCACAGCGCCAGCGTAAAAATCATTAACTGTAAAATAGTGACTTTATGACGGCCTGCACGCAAACCGGCCCAGATAATGAATGGGAATAACCAGGAAACGCTCACTTGCTGATATGGCTGATCAGAAAACCAGCCGAAAAATACTATTTGTGCAGAAAGGAATGTTAAGCCAAAGAGCGCGATCATTTCCAAATTACGCTCGGCGGAAAAAATGCGTTGCGGTAACTGACGCCATATCAGCACCAGTGGCGTGACAAAGGCAATGCCGATAGCATCAGCCATCCACCATCGCAAAATAATAGATGGCAAAAGACTAATATCGACAATATTTAACGCCAAAAACGTTGCAGGGCCAATGATTGCACTGGCGAGCGAACTAATAAACGCCCCATAAAACAAAAGTCGCAGCAGGTCTTGGGTACCATCCAGCGAGCGGTCCATATAGCGATAGTGCGTCAGCAGCCAGTACCCACAAAACGTCTCCAGTGCATTACCTAAAGCCGTAAACACTGAAAAAACCAGCGAACCGCCCACCAAGATACCGGCACCGAACGCGCCTAAAAATACACCGGGCAGATATTTCGGCCCGGCCAGCAGGAGTATGGCCAAGGCAAATCCGCCTGCCGGCCAGAATATAGTGATACCGGATTTACTTAATGAAAAAGATAAACCGACTTTTGCAAGAGCCAGATATAACAAAGCCACCACTATATTTAGCGGCAAATTGGCTAGCAGAAGTGCGCTGATTTTTTTTATGTATTTATTATCAATCACGGTAAAATCACCGCTATTTATGATTGAAAGGCTTGGAGCACCTCGTTTAGAACGATAATAGTCCTAGATTATTCAATTGTCTATTGAATAAAAAATAGTTAACCATTCAGCTGAAAATACTAAAATCTCTTTTTAGATTAATGAGTTATTACAGAAATACGGCCTCTTGACGCTTTGACCTAATTTACGACAGTAACAGAATCGAGTAAGCCTCATGCAAACTACAGACAAGCTACGTTTGCCAAATCACGAGGGCATAAACGCATAGAAGATAGCTAAATTAGGCCTGTGTGACGCCAATATCCTGCGTTGCAGTTGCCCCCTGATTATCATGCCATGTCACCGCAACAATATCACCAACTTTTGCGCCCTTTAACCTGAAGGTAAGATAAGGATTTTTAGAAACGCCTGTTCCCCACTGCGCTTCCAGTACTGTTTTACCATTCAAGGTAGCAGTTACCAATTGCACAAAATGTGCCGGAACCAATTGGCCAAAGTCATCTTTCCTGCGTCCGGTTTCCATTGGATGGCTCATCAGCACTTTTACTTCCACATAGTCGCCTTTTAACTGGGCGCGCATTTTCATGTTATCCATAGTTCAATCCAAACATAACAATCCATACATACCAGACATATCAGCCACACCCGTTCTCCAGCACCACCACATTTTTTGCATTAGTGAAATATTGATCCCCTGCCTTTATCACCACTTTAATGTCTGAGGTTTCAGCCATTTTAATGCGCGTAACCACATAAGGTTCAGCGCCATTACTGAATATAAAATTCGCAATCAGCGGCGTTGGATTTTTTTCAACAAATATCGCAATCGCTTCCGTATCTGCGATATTGCTTTTTACTTCCACCTGGACAATCGCGCCGTTTTCAGCACGATCTGGCGCAACAATCTGAATATCCGTACTTGGAATCTCAGCATTAACATTCAAGTATTTGCTCGCATCTTTTAACTGCACTGACTCAAACGCGGCCTTATTCCACAGCGCTGCAAATACCTTCACCGGCATCAATGCAATGAATGTTGCCAGACCTAACAGAAAATCTCTACGCTGCATTATGCGGATCCTTAAAATTTCGGTTTTTTCTCATCGCCCATCATCAGCCGCAACTGCTTCAAGCGCGCTTCTACAATGGATTTTTGATAAAAGTCACCATCATTGGCCTTTGTTGCCAAATCCATTTGCTCTATGGCACGAGCAAGATCATATTTTCGGTAATACGCCTCACTTTGCGCCTGATGGCCTAATAATGCCTTGTTTTGCATAGTATAGGCTTTGGCGAGTACATCATACAAATAAGCATCATCAGGGTACAGCCCTTGTTTTTCCAATACAAGCTGTATCGCTTTGTCCGGCTGCCTGATCGCCAAAAAATGTTCTGCGTAACCATAAATTAAAGCGCGATTATCGGGATAAAGCTTCAATGCTGCGGCATATTGCCTGGCTGCCTGCTGCGGGTTATTTCTAGCCACTTCCAATCTTGCAGATAGATTTTCTATCATGGCATGTGGCGGTGCATTTTTTTTCAGCCATGCCAGTTCTTTTTCAAGCTGCGCAAATGCATTTTTACGTAATAAAGCAACCGCCAAACCATAATGCTCAGCCGCCTCATTGGTGTAACGATGCTCTCGGATATTCTGCTCGAACACATCAATTGCTGCCTGCTCCGCGCCGAACATCGCACGTAATTTGGCACGTACATACTGGAACTCAACACTATCTGCCACTTGCCGGTAAGGCATTTGCTCGACGCGATTAGTCACATCTGCAATACGCTCGCTCGTTAACGGGTGAGTACGCAGAAAGCTAGGTGCACTGCCTTCTGAAAAACGGGAACCGCGCTGCAAAGTCGTGAAGAAATTAGGCATGGCGCGCACATCAAAACCACCGCTATCCAGTATTTGCAAGCCGATACGGTCCGCTTCACGTTCATGCTCACGCGTATAATCAAGCTGGTTCTGTACACTGGCTGCAGATACCGTTGTAAGCGCACCTGAAGCGAGCTGTGGGTTTGAACGCGCCATTAGCAAAGCGAGTGCGATACCTGCAATATTTTTAAAAGTATCAGATTTTTGTGACGCCAACATACGCGCAAGGTGGTGTTGCGTCACGTGGCCAATTTCATGGCCTAACACACTGGCTAATTCAGACTCGCTATTGGCTCCCAAAATCAACCCGGTATGCACGCCGATCACGCCGCCAGGCATCGCAAAAGCATTAATTGTGCTATCCCGCACCACAAAGAAAGTGAATTTTTGCCGCTTATCAGGGCCATTAGCAACCAACCTTGCACCTAAAGCCTGCAAATAGTCTGTCACTTCCACGTCCTGCAGCACGTCATCACTTACTGCAACTTCTCGCAAAATCTGCTCGGCAATTGCCTGCTCTTGCAATGGTGATAATACGGTCGCTGAAACATCGCCCAATTCAGGCAATTCATTTGCATACACAAAAGACAGATGTAACACTGAAACAAGTGCAAAAATAATAATTGTTAATTTTGATTTCATTATTGCTATGATAACGTTTGTAGCCATTCAGTTCATGGAAAAAATGTTTCTAAATATTACTCCGGCTTTAATTTTGCCAGGTCTCCCTACCGCATGAAACCCAACCATCCATCCCTTACACATTTTGACGATAGCGGCCAGGCGCATATGGTAGACGTCGGTGCCAAAACCGAGACCCATCGTATCGCCACTGCAACCGGTCAAATCAGCATGTTGCCGGGCACGCTTAAACTCATTCAGCAAGGCAATAGCAAAAAGGGTGATGTACTTGGTATTGCACGCATCGCCGCAATTCAGGCCAGCAAGAAAACCGCTGATTTAATTCCCTTGTGCCATCCGATTGCGCTCACTCGCGTTGCAGTAACTTTTGATATTAATGAAGCCAATTCAAGCGTTTTATGTACGGTTACTAGTGAAACCTATGGCAGAACCGGTGTAGAAATGGAAGCACTCAGCGCCGTAAGCGTTGGCCTGCTAACTATTTACGACATGTGTAAAGCGGTTGATCGCGGCATGACCATCAGCGATATCAAATTATTGGAGAAACATGGTGGCAAATCAGGCGATTGGGTTATTAATAACTAAATAATTAGTCTTCCCGTTATGCCTGGCTGTTTACCACCAGTTGTTCAAAATCCGCGGCTGAAACCGGTTTGCTAAAATAAAAACCCTGGAAATAATGGCAACCAAAATTTTTCAATAGCTCAAACTGCGCTGATTGCTCCACGCCCTCAGCCACAATATCACAGTGAATTGTCTTACCCACGGCAAGCACCATTTTTATAATGGCGGCATCATTCGAATCTGTCAAAACATCATGCACGAATGACTGGTCTATTTTAATTTGGGTAACAGGAAGTTTTTTAAGATATACCAGTGAAGAGTGCCCGATACCAAAGTCATCCAAAGATACCCTGATACCCATTTTCTTCAGCACTTTCATTTTATTGATCACATCATCGATGTTATCAATCACCGCAGTTTCAGTCAGTTCAAGTTTAAGTAAATCAGGATCAATTCCAGTAGCTGTAATAATTTCGCGCAACTCTTTAATAAAATTAATGTATAAAAACTGTTTTGCACTGATATTGACTGATAGCCTGATTTTATTGAGCAACGGATGGGTCTCCCATACCTTGATCTGCTGGCAAGCCTGTTGTAATACCCAATGCCCGATTTTGATAATTTGGTTATTTTTCTCGGCAATCGGTATAAACTCTGTAGGATTAATCTCGCCCATCTTCGGATGATCCCACCGTAATAACACTTCCGCTGCGATGATTTTTTGCTCTACATTCACAATGCCTTGATAGTTAAGATGAAATTCATTATTTCTCATTGCCAGAGACAATGCGGATTCTAAAGCAAAGTGTTTTTCGATGCCCTCCTGCGTGAGCTCATCATAAAAATGATAGGTGTTGCGCCCTGCCGCCTTTGATTGATACATGGCTGTATCCGCGTGTCTTAAGTGCCCTTCAAAACTTAGCTGGTTATCGTTAAACAAGGTGACGCCCAAGCTCGCGCTAGTATTAAATTCAAACAAACCCAAATGGTAGCTTGTGTTCAACTTTTCCAGTAATTTTTGCGCCACTTCACTTGCCTGCTGGTAAGCCAGGTTTATATTTGCATCCAGACTTTCAAGAATCACAATAAACTCATCGCCACTGAGCCTTGCAACGGTATCACCTGCCCTGACGGTATGCTGAATTCTTTTCGCAACTTCAATTAATAACTGGTCTCCTACATCATGTCCTTTGGTGTCATTCAGTATTTTAAAATTATCCATGTCAATAAAAATCAGTGCGCAATATGTGTTTGCACGTTGGCTAATCAGTACCGCATGCTGAAAACGATCGACAAGTAAACGACGATTAGGCAATCCGGTAAGCACATCATAATAAGCAAAATTTTCTATCTCCTGCCTTGCCTTTTTTTGCTCGGATATATCACGAATAAAACCTGTTACCAAAGATAAGCCATCCTCGTTCAACGCAGTCAACGTCAACTCAATAGGAAATTCAGAACCATCCGAACGCATTGCGGACAGTTCTACGCGCTGATTAAAGATATGTTTCTCGCCAGTTAACACATACCGCTTATGTCCGGCATCATGGGATTTTCTTAGATTTGGCGGGATGATAATCTCGGATAAGGATTTGCCTATCACTTGTTCTTTTTTATAACCGAACATGCGCTCTGCTGCCAGATTAAACTCTACCACCAAGCCTGCATCATCAATGGTCAAAATAGCATCTAACGCGCCATCAACGACAGCACGCAATTTTTTATCATTTTCGCGCGATGCCTTTGCAGCAAAATTTCGCTCAGATTGCAAAGTTGAAATAAACAGCATCGCCACCACTAGAGTGACCATAAATGTCCATAATGAAAATATACCTTCACCGACATCCACACTGTAAAAAGTACCGTAACCTTGGGCCGTAAACCAAACAGCAATGACACACAGGCTAATTACAACCACCGAACCGCCTACAACACCAAAATTCATCGAGGCCCAAATTAAAACCGGCAAAATCAAAAATGCGGTCAATAAAAATTGCTTATTGAGATCGGGGACCAATCTAACAACCAGAAATTCACAGCCAGCGAATAAAATCAGCCAAATAAGCAGCTGGAATTTTTGATGGGCATTGGCTATTAACTTGTTTTTGCTGATATTCAACACTAGCGGTAACGCCAGCAGCACGCCTATGCTGTCACCCAGCCACCAAATAAACCAGATTTTCAAGATGTTATTAGTCGTGGTTAAGTCACTGAGATACAGACTAAGTACACCGCCTACGGAAGAAATTGTCATGCCAAGCAATGCAATCAAAATCATCAGCACAATGTCCCGCTGCTTAATTAGATTGTGGTTGAAATGAAATTTTTTCAGCAAATAAGCGGTTAGGGCTGGAGCCACCGTGTTACCACAAGCAATTCCAAGGGAAGTGGTAACAGGCAGCCCCAGTGATGATTCCGCAAAAGTAGCTGCAATAAAAATGGCGGGCAGACTGATTTTTCCCCAGCGCATGATTGCCCCGACAGCAACCCCTGTCGGCAACCACAGCAGCGTGGCAACAGACTCTTTGTATGGCCCCATAAGCCCAAGCTTTGCCGTTATAAAATACGCCGAAGCTACTAACGTAAATTTTAAGGTTAATGATTTAAGTGTCGTGAATGAATCTATAGCGGGGCTGTTTTGCATCGCATTACTTGATATTCATGTCAAGCCCTGCCTGCACTAACTCTGCCGCACGCAACACTGCACGCGCCTTATTTTGCGTTTCAATCCATTCACTTTGTGGAATTGAATCTGCCACGATCCCCGCCCCAGCCTGCACATAGAGCATGTTGTTTTTAATAACGCCGGTCCTGATTGCAATGGCTACATCCATATCGCCATTAAAACCCAGATAACCGACGGCACCAGCATAAATACCGCGCTTGCTGGGCTCCAGTTCATCAATAATTTCCATGGCGCGCACTTTGGGCGCGCCACTTACCGTGCCTGCAGGGAAGGTTGCTTTTATCACGTCAATCGCGTCCATGCCCGGTTTGAGCTTACCTTCAACGTTACTTACAATATGCATCACGTGTGAGTAACGCTCTATCATCATATTGTCAGTCACTTTAACTGTACCCGTCACCGCAACGCGACCTACATCATTGCGCCCCAAATCCATCAACTGCACGTGCTCCGCACGCTCTTTAGGGTCAGCCAGCAATTCTTCTGCCAGCGTAATATCCTGTTCACGGGTTTTACCACGCGGACGTGTCCCGGCAATCGGACGCGCGGTAACGGTGCCGTTTTCAAGGCGTACTAAAATCTCCGGGGACGCACCCACCACATGATGATCGCCCATGTCGTAATAAAACATGTAAGGTGACGGATTCAGGCTGCGCAATGCACGGTATAGTGACAGCGGAGATGCTGAAAATGGTTGCGACATCCGCTGTGATAACACTACCTGCATGATGTCACCGTCCAGAATATACTGCTGCGCACGTTGCACGGCAGCTTTAAAGTTTTCTTCACCAAACTCGGAAGTGGCTTCAGTCTTGGCGCTTGGAGCAGACTCTGGAATGACGGCCGTTTTTCTGAGCAGTTTTAGTAATGTGTCTAAAGTGCTGTGCGCCTTCTCATAGGCATTGGTTTCATTTGCATTAGCGTAGACAATAAAATAGAGTTTACCGCTCAAATTATCGACTACCGCCAACTGCTCCGAAACCAGCAACAGTACATCAGGGGTTTGGATATCATCCGGTTTTATTGTATTGGCTAAACGCTTTTCAATATAGCGCACGGTTTCATAACCAAAATACCCTGCCAAGCCGCCGGTAAAACGTGGCAAACCTGCATAAGGCGGGGTTTTAAAACGGGCTTGATAACTCTTAACAAAATCCAGAGGGTTGGTATTTTCGGCAACCTCGACTACGGTATCGCTCTCAAGCACCTGTATTTGCCTGCCATAAGCCACAATGCGTGTTTTAGCAGGCAAACCAATAATTGAGTAGCGGCCAAAACGCTCACCGCCCTGCACCGATTCCAGCAAGTAAGAAAAAGGCTGGTTGGCTAATTTTAAATATAAAGATAGCGGAGTATCCAGGTCAGCAAAGGTTTCCAGTACTAACGGGATACGGTTATAGCCTTGTGCAGCTAAGGCATTAAATTCGGCTTGGTTAATGGTATTAAACATAAACTTCCTATTCATAATTTTCTTTAATGGAACAGCATTACGCTGTCAGCATGCGTTGGCGCATATCTGCACCACATCAATTAGCTTTGCCAAGAGCTACGCCAACTAAAGATCTCACTGCAGAATTTACCGTGAAAATTATGATTAATTGCTTTCATATTTGAAGTTATGTTTTTATAAAATTTCAAGTTAACAAGTTGACCAAATCAGTTAAATCAGCAATTGTCGCATCTACTAAACTGGCGTCAATGGCTCTACCCTGATTATACCCATAGGGCACTGTCACAATATAGCAACCAGCCGCATGCGCAGCCGTTACATCGGTTATCGAG
>Ga0255338_1002149_pt1 | contig 31254 bp, 19 predicted proteins | sample MeOH1_35cm_T4_19_FD_203715 | JGI IMG/M metagenome (GOLD analysis project Ga0255338, IMG submission 203715) | Sandy soil microbial communities from University of British Columbia, Vancouver, Canada - MeOH1_35cm_T4_195 | ecosystem: Engineered > Artificial ecosystem > Sand microcosm > Unclassified ... | reverse complement strand
TATCTTGGTTTACAAAATGACTCGCTTTAGCAGAACAGGAGGCAAAGCAATTTCTATCGCTGATGAATTAAGAGAAAAACATGGGGTTCATATTAAGGCAGTGACAGAACCAATCGACACATCTAATCCAAACGGAGTTTTATTTCATGATATGCAATTGTTATTTGGGCGTTGGGATAATGAACAACGAAAGCAAGTGGCAATGGCAGGAATGAAAGCCAAGTTTGAAAAAGGAATTTGGGTTGTGAAACCACCACAGGGTTATGATATTGTTAGAACAAGTGGTGAACGTAAAATTGTTGTGAATGCAGATGGAAAGAAAATTAAAAAAGCTTGGGAATGGAAACTGATGGGTATGAAGAATGAAGAAATTATTTTGAAGCTTCAGGCTATCGGTGTGAAAATGTACAAACAACAATTGCATAAAATTTTCATTAACCCTTTTTATTGCGGATTAGTATCACACGGAATGCTGAATGGAAAAGTGGTCGAGGGAGTGCATGAAAAAATGATCTCAAAAGAAACCTTTATGAAAGTGAATGAGGTTATTTCATCTTCAACTAAGTTCGGAGTACCGCACAAAGCAGAAGATGTAAATATTCCGCTTAAGGTTTTTATTAAATGCTCGGATTGTAATCAGCCCTTTACAGGCTACATTGTAAAGAAGAAGAACTTGTATTACTACAAGTGTAGAACAAACGGTTGTAAGTGCAATAAAAGCGCAAAAGAAATGCATCGCCTATTTTCAGACGAGCTTGAGAAATACGAGGTAAAACCTGATTTAACTGAAGCGATCAAAATTGAATTAGAAAGCACATACCATGAACTGAATAAAGACTCCGTTGAAAAGGAACTGATCCTTAAGGCGAGAATTGTCGAACTAACCAAGGATATTGAAACGCTTGAGGAGAAGCACTTCATAAAAGAGGAGATGCCCAAGGAAACCTACGAACGTTTTAGGGTAAAATACACTAAGGAATTTGATAAAATCCGGAAGGAAATGGCGACTTGTGGGATTTCCATTTCGAACCTAAAAGAAATGATAAATGAAGCTGTAATTCTTTGCCGAAACCTGCGCCAACTGTGGCAAGAAGGCGGTATAGCACTAAAGGAGGGGTTGCAAAATTTACTCTTCCCGTCCGGTTTGGTATATGACAAAAAAACTGGGGCATTTCGAACCTCAGAAATCAACTTTATAATTGCACAAATCGCCCGACACACGGGCGATTTGGCTTTAATAAAAAAGGGACTTAGTTCTCTTTTTGAGCCCAAGTCCCTTTCAGCGGAGAAAGAGGGATTCGAACCCCCGGACCTGTTACAGTCAACAGTTTTCAAGACTGCCGCATTAGACCACTCTGCCATTTCTCCGCCGCAAAAGTAGTGTTTTTTTTAATTTTACAAATCAATTCCGAAAAAATATTTTGTACCTTTAAAATAATTATTTGAAAAGCTCCTTCAATATCCAAAAAAAACTTATCGCACTGGCATTTTTGGCTGTTTTCAGCCTGAATTCTTATTCACAGCTTAATGCCTACTTTAATTACGGAGCCTTTAACGTGCCTGGAAAGCAACCATTTATTGAAACCTATTTAACCGTGGTGGGTAATACCTTCGCTCATAAAGTTACAGGCAATACCTTTCAGAATTCAATTAATGTTTCATTTGCAATATTCAGGGATACTACAATCGTTAAAGTAAATAAGTACAATCTGCTGGGCCCCGCATTTTCAGATACATTAAAAGCCCCAACTTTTATTGATAATCAAAGATATCCACTCGACAACGGTATTTATACCATGCATCTTGTTATTAGCGACAACTATAATCCCAAACAAAAACCTATTGAAATAAAACAAAAATTCGTTGTTTCCTTTCATTCCAACCAGATCGAATCGTCTTCTATTCAGATACTTGAATCCTTCACCAAAACTAATACAGTCTCAGCTCTAACAAAAAGCGGTTATGATCTGATTCCTTATAACGTTAACTATTTTCCCGAATCACAAAAAGAACTCTCCTTTTACTTTGAATCTTATAATACCGATACTATTCTGGGAAAAGCAAAGCCATTTGTTTATACCTATTATATAGAAACGGCCGAAAGCAATACAAAACTTAACAGTTATGGTTCGTTTAAAAAACAAATGTCCGCAAAAGTAAACCCGCTACTCGCAAAATTCGACATAAGCAAACTCGGGAGCGGCAACTACAATCTTGTTATTGAAATAAAGGACGAACAAAATAAAACCCAGTTGCAGAAAAAATATTTCTTCCAAAGATTAAATAAAGCTGTGGACATTGTTGCTCTTACCCAACTAAACGAAAAGAAAACAGTTGATGATTATTTTGGTTCGTGCAATAACTCGGATACTTTAAGAATGTTTGTTGAATGTTTATGGCCAATAGCCAATGGTGTTGACAAAGATCGCATTATTAATCAGTCGCTGAAAAAGGACAACGAACTGATGAAAAAATTCGTAATCGACTTCTGGCAACGCAGAGCGGCCGATACAGCCAACCCGCTAAAACTTTGGGCCGAATATTACAAGAACGTTCAGGATGTTATGGTTTTGTTTAAATGCGGAAAGCAACCTGGTTATTACACTGAGCGTGGAAGGGTTTATCTTCAGTATGGCCCGCCAAACCAAAGGTCGATTCAAAATACCGATATGAATACTTTCCCTTACGAGATTTGGCAGTATTACCGCTTAAACGACCGTTCTAATGGTCAGTTTTTTAGCAACAGGAAATTTGTTTTTGTAAATAAAAATATTGCTGATGACTGTCACGTTCTTGTTCATAGCGATATGCGCGGCGAGCTTTATAACGAACGCTGGCGCTTTGAAGTAACACGCCGAAACAACAACGGGATTGGAAACCCTGACAATACAGGTCCTGGCGGCACTCAAAATAATCAGTTCGACGATATTTACAGTAACCCAAGATAATTTATGACCTCCCCATTGGTTGCGGTAGTAATTCTAAACTATAACGGAAAATACTTTCTCGAAAAATTTTTGCGGAATATTATTGAATATTCCGCACCTCATCATATCTATGTTGCCGATAATGGAAGCACCGATGATTCGGTAACTTTCGTAAAAACAAATTATCCGGAAGTTATAGTAATTGAAAATAAAAATAATTACGGGTACGCTAAAGGATATAACGAGGCGCTGAAAAAAATTTCTGCAGGTTATTATATTCTGTTAAACAGCGATGTGGAGGTAACCCCAAACTGGATAGAACCGGTTATTGAATTAATGCAGAAGAATAGCAAAATTGCAGCATGCCAACCCAAGCTTTTAGATTACAATCAGCGTAATCTTTTTGAATACGCCGGCGCGGCAGGAGGGTTTATTGATAAATACTGCTATCCTTTTTGCAGAGGCCGCCTCTTTACAAGCATTGAAAAAGATGAAAAACAATTTGAAGATGCTAAAGAAGTTTTTTGGGCTACAGGCGCTTGCTTGTTTGTAAAAGCAGAAGCCTACTGGTACGTTGGAGGATTGGATGATGATTATTTCGCGCACATGGAAGAAATAGACCTTTGCTGGCGTTTAAAAAATACTGGCTATCAGGTGTATGTTCAGCCGGCTTCAGTTGTATATCACATCGGCGGAGGTACGCTGAATAAATTCTCTTCAAAAAAAACGTTTCTCAACTTCAGGAATAACCTCACAACATTAACAAAAAATCATCCGCCGCGTTATTTACTTTTCAAAATAATCTTTCGAATGGTGCTGGATGGTGTTGCTGCTTTCCGGTTTTTATTTGACGGCAGTCCAAAACATTTTTTTGCTGTTATTCATGGTCATTTTTCATTTTATAAACGTTTACCCCAAATCCTTTCCAAAAGAAAAGCCATGAAAAAATTAAAAGGCTTTAAGTATAATCTTGCAGGCATGTATAAGGGAAATATTGTTTTCGAATATTTCATTGCAGGAAAAAAGAAGTTCAGTGATTTACAGCGCGGCTTTTTTTCTGAATAAGATAAGGCAGAAAAAAGTTATAATAGCATTTACAAGTATTAACTCATTCCCTATCTGATACCCGGTTGGGTAATTAACCGTAACATTTTTTATCACGTAACAAATTAATGGGCCAATAACACAGGCCACAGGAACCATTTTATCAATAAAATTCATTCTGGTAAATAAACCAACCGCAAACAGGGCAAGTAACGGTCCGTAGGTGTAACCCGCAAGCATTAGTATGGTTGTAATAATTGCCTCCTGGTTCATTACTTCAAATAAAATTATTATCAGCCATATAAGTATTGCAAAACCAATGTGAATCAGTGTACGATATCTTGTTTTTTGTTTTTCGTTAAACTGGTCTTTCTTATCAAGTTCAAGTATGTCGATATACGCGGAAGTTGTTAAAGTGGTAAGTACACTATCAGCGCTACTAAAGGTGGCGGCCGTTAATCCCACAATAAAAACCATGCTTGCAAATACACCCAAATGATTTAAAGCAAGATTAGGAAACACTTTGTCAGTAATAATTTTACCAGTGCTTTCATTTACAGGAAATTCAATTAAAGCGTGATTATAGTACTGATAGATTAAAACACCCAATGATAAAAAGAAAATATTTACAATTACCATGATAATGCTAAACCAAAAAATATTTTTCTGAGCTTCCTTTAATGATTTACAGCTAAGGTTTTTCTGCATCATGTTTTGATCCAAACCCGTCATGGCAACAGCAATGAAAACTCCACCTATAAATTCCTTAAAAAAGAAATTTGTCTTTTTAAAATTGAAGAAAAAGGTCTCGGAATAATCTGATTTAAATATTCCTGTAACAGCATCACTGAAAGAAATATCCATTCTGCTGATAATTGCCGCTATTGACAGAACAACACCAAGAACAAGAAACAAAGATTGAAAAGTATCGGTATATACAAGCGTTTTAATCCCTCCCCGATAAGTGTACAACAACATTAAGAGGAGTATAATTGATACGCTTAAAGCAAACGGAATTTTAACAGTAGTAAACTGATCGAATACAAAAACCTGTATTACACTGGCGGCCAGAAAGAGCCGCCCTGCAGCTCCCAGTAATCGCGAAATAATAAAAAACAAACTACCCGTTTTTTGGGTTATCCTTCCAAACCGTTGCTCAAGATATTCATAAATAGAAACAAGGTTCATCTTGTAATAAATTGGCAATAAAATGTGAGAAATGATGAAATAACCCACAAAATACCCTAACACAAGTTGCAGATAAGAGAAATGATTATTACCAACAGTTCCCGGCACCGATATATACGTTACCCCACTGAGAGAGTCGCCTATCATGCCAAAAGCAACCAAGTACCAGGGCGACTGTTTATTACCAAGGAAATAGGTTTTAGCTGAGCTTTTTCTTGAAGTATACCAGCCAATGCCTAAGAGAAAGAGAAAATAAATTACAATAAAACTGATTATCAGGAAAGGCTCTATCATTGTTACAAAAATTTATTTTTAAATTCAATAATCTTAAATCCTATAAAATAGTTCTAAACAATTGCCCCGTGAATAAGTAAAATCGGGGCTTTCTGCTTATTTTTGTAACACTGGAATTCAGCTCAAAAATAATTGAACAGGCGGTTGACGCCTTCTCACAATTACCTGGCGTAGGAAAAAAAACCGCGCTTCGTTTTGTACTTCATGTAATCAAACAGGAAAAAGCTACTGTAGAGGATTTCGCAAGCCTCATCTCAAAACTAAAAACAGATCTTAAATTCTGTGAGAAGTGCTTTAACATTTCAGAAAACCTGCTTTGCAATATCTGCGCCAACCCAACGCGCGACGCTTCTACTATATGCGTGGTGCAGGATTACAGAGATATTCTTGCCATTGAAAAAACCGGTCTCTACAAAGGCCATTATCATGTACTTGGCGGTCTCATCTCCCCGCTTGAAGGAATTGGCCCTGCAAATCTTAACATAGAAAGTCTTACTGAAAAGTTAAAAACCAATTCCGTTAACGAGATCATCCTCGCGCTTAACGCAACAATGGAAGGTGAAACAACTTCTTTTTACATCTTTAAAAAAGTAGCGCCTTACGATGTTAAACTCAGTGCTATAGCCCGCGGAATTGCAGTGGGAGATGAACTTGAATATGCCGACGAAGTTACACTTGGCCGCTCCATCACCAACCGCATTCCATTTGATTCGATTCTGAAAAAATAGAATCTCAGATCCTCTCGTTCTGAATAATTCCAATCAGCAAAAAAGGCATAAATCATGCGCTAAAAACGCCATTTAGTCATAGATTTTACAGGAATGCGGACTAAATTTCACATACTGGTGATTGGAATATAATATGTATTGAAATTATAAAACACATCAAAATGAATCTGAACAATTATACTATCAAATCCCAGGAAGCTATTCAGCAGGCTGTACAGTTGGCCACTATTGGCGGACAACAGGCTATTGAAACAGGCCATATACTTAAAGGAATTTTAGAAGTAGATGAAAATGTTACTCCCTATATTTTAAAGAAACTCAATGTTAACCCTTCTTCTTTTGAAAAAATGGTTGACAGTGTTCTCAAATCGTATCCTAAGGTAAGTGGCGGGCAACCCTATCTTTCTACTGCCGCTAATCAGGCGCTCGCAAAAGCAGCATCGTACCTGAAAGAGTATAAGGATGAATTTGTTTCTATAGAACATCTTTTACTCGGATTAATCAATGCAGGCGACAGCACTTCCAATTTAATGAAGGATGCCGGCCTCAAAGAAAAAGAAGTAAAAGCCGCGATTACCGAATTACGAAAAGGTGAACGTGTTACAAGTCAATCGCAGGAAGAAACTTATAACGCATTGAATAAATACGCCATTAACCTCAACGCGCAGGCACGCGCAGGCAAATTGGACCCCGTGATTGGACGCGATGAAGAGATCAGGCGTGTACTTCAGATTCTTTCCCGCAGAACAAAGAACAATCCTATTTTAGTTGGAGAACCAGGTGTTGGTAAAACCGCAATCGCTGAAGGATTAGCCCACCGCATTAACAATGGCGATGTTCCTGAGAACCTGAAAAGCAAACAGGTTTTCTCTCTCGACATGGGAGCCCTTATTGCAGGAGCAAAATTTAAAGGTGAGTTTGAAGAACGTTTAAAATCTGTGGTTAAAGAGGTAATTGGGAGCAATGGAGATATTATTCTTTTTATTGATGAGATACACACGCTTGTTGGAGCGGGTGGCGGAGAAGGCGCAATGGACGCGGCAAATATTTTAAAGCCCGCACTTGCCCGCGGCGAATTACGCGCTATCGGAGCAACTACGCTTAACGAGTTTCAGAAATATTTTGAAAAAGACAAAGCTCTTGAACGTCGTTTTCAGAAAGTATTGGTAGATGAACCTAGCGCTGAAGATGCAATTTCTATTCTTCGTGGTATTAAAGAAAAATACGAAACACATCATAAAGTGCGTATAAAAGACGAAGCAATTATTGCTGCAGTGGAGTTAAGTCAGCGCTATATTAACGATCGCTTTTTACCGGATAAGGCAATTGACCTTATGGATGAAGCAGCGTCGAAGTTGCGTATGCAAATCAACTCTATGCCAATAGAACTCGATGAGATTGAGCGAAAAATAATGCAGCTTGAAATAGAACGAGAAGCGATGAAACGCGAGAATGAAAAAGAAAAAGTAAACTCGCTTAACAAAGAAATTGCCGAGTTTCAGGATAAACGAACTTCTTTAAGAGCTAAATGGCAATCAGAAAAAGAAGCGATTGAAGGTGTTCAGAAATTAAAACTACAAATCGAAGATTTAAAACAGCAAGCTGCCAATTACGAAAAGCAGGGCGATTATGGAAAGGTTGCTGAGATCCGTTATGGAAAGATAAAAGAGGCCGAACTCAAACTCACTGAAATGGAAGAAAAGCTTACCGAATCGAAAGAAAGCGGCATGCAATTAGTTAAAGAAGAAGTAGACAGCGAGGATATTGCGGCAGTAATCAGTGTATGGACCGGCATCCCGGTGAGCAGAATGCTGCAAAGCGAAAAGGAAAAGTTATTGCACCTTGAAGAGGAATTGCATAAGCGTGTTGTTGGTCAGCATGAAGCCATTGAAAGTATTGCCGATGCTGTACGAAGAAGCCGCGCAGGATTACAGGATACTAAACGCCCCATTGGTTCATTCATTTTCCTCGGAACAACCGGCGTTGGTAAAACCGAATTAGCAAAAGCGCTTGCAGAATTTTTGTTTAATAATGAAAACGCCATGACCAGGATTGACATGAGCGAATACCAGGAACGTCATACAGTAAGCAGGCTTATTGGAGCGCCGCCGGGATATGTTGGTTACGAGGAAGGCGGACAATTAACAGAAGCTGTGCGCAGAAAGCCATACAGTGTTGTTCTCCTTGATGAAATTGAAAAAGCTCATCCCGATGTTTTCAATATACTTCTTCAGGTGCTGGACGATGGCAGACTTACAGATAACAAAGGCCGTGTTGTGAATTTTAAAAACACCATTGTTATTATGACTAGTAACATTGGCGCTCATTTGATCCAGGAAAATTTTGAAGGTATAAACGAGATTAATAAAGAAGAAATAATTGCGAAAACCAGGAACGAGGTATTTGAAATATTGAAAAAATCTATTCGCCCAGAATTTTTGAACCGGATTGATGAAGTAATTATGTTCGAACCTTTATCAAGGGAAGATGTTACTTCGGTAGTAAAGATCCAGATGGATCAGGTGCAAAAACGACTGGAAGAACAAAACGTTACAATTTCAGTTACTGATGAAGCAATAGATTGGTTAGCACAATTAGGTTACGATCCTCAGTTTGGTGCGCGACCGGTGAAACGCGTAATTCAGAAGCAAATACTGAATGAACTCTCCAAACAACTACTGGCAGGCAAGGTTGATAAAAATAAACCGATCGTTATCGACATGTTTGACAAACAGTTTGTATTCAGAAATTAACTTTGGTAATAAGCCCCCTTGTTTTAGCTTTATTTGTTAAAACAAGGGTTTTATCCCAACCAAAAGGCACTTTCATCCGTTAATTAAATACAGGTAACAAGCAAAAAAACTTAATTTTTTTGTTACTTTTATTATAATTTTAACGCATGAAATACATCTACATTCTATTTCTTGGAATTTGTTCATCTTTTATTTTTTCTCAGTCACCACAATTAATAAATTACCAGGGTCTTGTTCGTAAGGCTAATGGGACGCCGCTTACTGCAGCTCCCCTAAAAATCAAGTTTGAAATTTTTCCGCAGTTATCGGGTGGAACCGCGGCTTTTACTGAAATTCAATCGGTAACTTCCAACACACTGGGTTTATTCAGTACCCAGATTGGAAAAACCACCGGATCAATAAATGTATCCTGGGGTGCAAGTCAATGGTTTTTGGAAGTTTATGTTGACACAACCAACACCGGAACCTCCTTTATTTCACTGGGCAGACAACAGATGGTAAGTGTTCCCTATGCCTTGTACGCGGAAAAAGCCGGAAGCGCGCCTCCTCAATCTTTGCAATTAAATGGTAATGCATTAGGCATTAGCGGAGGAAATACTGTAACCCTCCCCTCTTCGCCAAGCTATACAACCGGAACAGGTCTCTCAATTACTTCGGGATCAGTAATAAACAATACAGCTCCGGACCAGACTGTAAGCATAACCCCTTCAGGAAATGCGCAGGTAACTTCTGCGTACCCTAACTTCACGGTGAATGTTAATCCACAAACCCTGGGTATTATTTCAAACTCAATCACTTTATCAAACGGAGGCGGAACCATTGTATTACCAGCTACCTCTACAACACCTAATACTTCGCTAACCGCTACGGGTATAGCTTCAGTAAGCAGTTCTGGAACCAACACCTTTAATATCGCAGTTCCTTCGCCAACAATTACAGGTGCAGGAGCAACAACAGTAAGCGGTACGTATCCCAATTTTACAATTAGCTCACCAACAATTGCACCAGCAATAACGCCTACAATTTCAGGCACTGGTGTTGCAAACGTTTCTCCTTTATCAGGAAATAATTTTACAGTAAACGTACCGGCACCTGCCCTTTCATTAAACGCTAACATACTTACAATTACTCAGGGAACAGCCTCATCGGTGGTAACTTTTCCTCCACCAGCAACAACAAGCATCACTGGAGCCGGAATTGCAACTGTTACCCCTCTCTCAGGAAATAACTTTACTGTAAATGTTGCGCCTTTAAATCTTACAGGCACTGGTGCCACAACAGTAACAGGTACTTATCCGAACCTTACAATTAATACTCCTACTCCACCAACCCCACCTGCAGCATGGTTAGCATTAGGAAATGCGGGCACAATAGACGGCACCCATTTCTTAGGAACCAGTGATAACGTGCCATTAAATTTCAGAACAAACAATCAGAAATCAGGACGTATTGACCCTTTACTTTCCAACGCCTTTTTCGGATACTGGGCGGGCAGGGACAATACTACCGGTTCACAAAATACAGCATTAGGAACTAATGCATTGCTAAACAACACAACAGGTTCGAGTAACGTTGCGATTGGTGTAGCTGCATTGTCAAGCAACATCACAGGAACAAACAATACCGCACTTGGACATTCTGTATTATTTTCAAATACGGGAAGCGGCAACACCGGAGCTGGTTATTATGCATTAAATTCAAACACAACCGGAAGCTTAAATGCTGCCTACGGTTCTTATGCCCTCATAAATAACACTACAGGTTATTACAATACTGCTCTTGGTGGAGAAGCATTACGCAGTAACACAAATGGTTTCGCTAATACTTCAGTGGGTTACCAGGCAATGTACTGGAATAACGGGAATTACAATAGTGGTTTTGGACATGGTGTTTTACAAAATAACAGTAGTGGAATTCAGAACACTGGTTTAGGTTCACTTGCCGGATACAACAATAACGGATCAGGTAACGTTTTTATTGGTTACGCAGCGGGTTATAATTCCACCGCTTCAAACCAGTTATATATTGCTAATAACACAGGAAGCATTCCGCTAATTTTTGGTGATTTTTCATTTGGTACAATTGGACTCGGCACAACTTCGCCTGCAAGCAAACTACACATGGTTGACGGCAGCGCCAAACTTACAATAGAATCTATCAACGCAGGCGCTTCGTTATCTTCAGTCGATTTAAAGACTCCAAATGCGGGAACAGCGTCACTTTATAAATTTAATACAGGTCGCTTAGCTCTTGCCAGTGGAGGCGCTTACAACATGCAATTCTTAAACTCCATTGGTGGTTCGTTTCAGTTTGACGAAGGAGCTAATACAAGATTATACATTGCTCCGGGAGGAAATGTTGGTATCAATACCTTGTCCCCAGTTGCAAAACTTCATGTGAACGGCAACGTGGCTATTACTGATGGTACGCAGGCGGATGGAAAAGTTCTTACTTCCGATGCGGCAGGAAATGCGTCGTGGCAGCCTGCAACAGTACTTACAACAATTCCATTCAACGGTAAAATCATATCATCTTTAGGCACCACGCCAGTTCAAATGCCTATACTTGGTTCCTTTACTAAAAACTTAACTTCAACAAAAGTTCAGGTAATTGTTCAAACCCATATCCATGTTTCAGATTTGGTTGCAACTAATTCTGTCATGTTTGAAGTGCGATTAAACGGTAACCAGCCGGTTTCTAACACCGGACGCGTTCATTACTTCAAAGACAATAACAATACTTTTAATGTTCCAGACTATCAGTCAGTAACAATAATTGCAGAATTTCCGACACTATCCGCAGGAAGTTATAATGTAGAGATATGGGTGAACGCGGTTAATGCTGGAGGCACTGCTTCTAATGCAACTGTTGATTCGGGCAACTTTGGCGCAAGTAACATCATCATTAAAGAATACAAATAACTTAGAGTATGGTAAGACTATTACTAATTTTATCTTTATTAACGAAATGCTTGATTGGTGTTTCTCAAACACCAGCAACAATCAATTATCAAGGTGTTGTTCGCGACGCTTCCGGTTCTCCGGTCACCAACACTGTGGTAAATTTGCAGTTTAAAATTTCAACATCCTTAGCGCCTAATTTTTTTACTGAAACACAAACAGCTGTTCCTGTTAATTCTCTTGGCCTGTTGACTACAAAAATTGGCGCAACTACACCATTACCATTAACGGGATGGCAAAATACACCTGTGACACTTGAAGTATTTGCTGACGTAAATGGTTCAGGTTTTATTTCCATGGGCACTCAACAATTATCGAGTGTTCCATTTGCTTTACATGCGGCAACAGCAGGTTCTGCACCGGATCCCACCATTTCTTTTTCAAATAATATTTTGTTTGTTGGCAGCAACTCAGTTTCTATTCCTTCGGCTCCCGGGCTAAGCGGAGGCAGTGGAATATCCATCAATTCAGGTACAGTTACCAATACTGCACCCGATCAAACTGTAACATTAACCGGATCGGGCAATTCGATTGTAACATCCGCGTATCCTGATTTTACAGTGAATGTACTCCCTCAGGTATTAAGTATTAACTCAAACACAATTACCTTATCCAACGGAGGAGGAAGTATTACATTGCCAGCAACATCAACCACTCCTAACACTTCACTTACCGCAACAGGTATTGCTTCGGTAAGCAGTTCAGGTACCAACACTTTTAATATAGCTGTTCCATCGCCTACCTTTACCGGTGCCGGAGCAACAACAGTAAGTGGAACTTATCCTAATTTTACAATTAGCTCGCCGACAATTGCTGCAGCTATAACACCATCAATTACCGGATCAGGAATTGCAACAGTTACTCCTGTATCAGGAAACAGTTTTACCGTGAATGTTGCTTCACCGGCCTTGCTCGGTGCAGGAGGTACAACTATTAGCGGAACTTATCCGAACTACACGATAGGTTCTCCAAACTACTCAATATCTTTCCCTAATGCCGCCACCGCAATTATAAACAATGGATTAAACTCCAACACAGCAGCTATTCCTCAGCCAACTCTTACAGGCACATCAGGCATTAATGTTAGCGGTACCGGACCGACCTATACTATATCCACTTCTACAACCGGAACCAATACTTTATGGAACACACTTGGAAATTCGGGCACAAACCCCGCTGTTAATTTTTTAGGAACTACCGATGCAGTTGATCTTAATTTCAGGACATCAAATGTTACGCGAATGAAAATTACCTCCACCGGAAATATTGGTATTACAACACCATTAGCACCTACAGAAAATCTTCAGGTAGAATCAACCGCGCAAACAAGATTCTCCTTAATTTCTCCGTCCACAAACTCAGGGAACTTATGGTTTGGCACGCCTGCCACGCATAATTTGGGAATTATTCAATACAACAATTCTACCAATGAAATGAATTTTGGTACTGCCGGTACAATGAACAGAATGAAAATTTTCGGAAATGGTAATATCGCTTTTGGAAGCACGCTTACCGCAAATCCTGTTTCTTCATTCGTTAACTTTTGCAAGCAAGGCCCTAACGATACCAAAGTTTTAATAAGCGGAGGTGATAATAACAATAGCTGGGGAGCTATACTGGCTTTGGCGGAAAATGAAAATGCAATGCAGGGTATGACATTAAAGCTCGATGCCGGCGCGAATAAATTATTAATAACCTCCGATGTAAACGGTTTTTCACCTGTAGTTGGAATTGGAGGATATAGCGGTTCTCCAAATGGTGTAATGATTGGTTCCGGTTACGTTTTTGGAAATTCTCCGGTAGACGGGCTCGCTGTTCAGGGTAGTGTTGGAATAGGCACATCCAGTCCTACTGAGCAACTTGAGGTCGCTGGAAACGTAAAGATTCCCGCACCAAACGATTACCTGTTCAGTTCACCAAAACAACATTACATTTCAGTTCCTGCCAACGGACTCTTATCAATGCGCCCGCAATTATACAACCTCTATTTCACAACCTATGTTGCGGGTTACGATGGAGAATCAGGCTATGGTTACTTTAACGATGGAACAGCAGGTGCAGATGCCGTTGCAACAGCGCCGGTTTATCTCCCTGATGGCGCAACCGTTACTGAATTATGGATTAGATATTATGATTCTGATGCAACTTACAATCTATCAGTTTCTCTGGAAAAAAAAGGTCACGGTACAATAAATAACGCTCCAATGGCTTTATTTACCTCTACAGGTAACGCTTCCGGTCCGGCTAGTGCCGCAGTTATGAGTATTACAGCCATTACTAATCCTGTGATTGATAATGCAAACAATGCCTACTATGTAAAATTTAAAGCAAAACAGGCTAATACATCTCTTGGAATACTTGATATACGAATTGGATACACAGTGCTAAAAACAGATTAATAGACAATGCTTATCATGCAATTATTAAAAGTAAAATACAGACTTAAAAAGACTTTTCTTTTTTTGTTATACATCACAGGATTAACCGCTTTTAGTCAGACTCCTGCAACTATTAATTACCAGGGGCTTGTTCGTGATGCCGCAGGTACACCGGTAACAAATACTGTTGTTAACCTTCAGTTTAAAATTTCAACCTCATCTAATCCAAACTTTTTTACTGAAACCCAAAGCGCGGTTCCGGTTAACTCACTTGGATTATTCAGCACAAAAATTGGCGCTTCTTCTCCTCTTCCCATCACAGGCTGGCAAAACACACCTGTAATGCTGGAAGTACTTGCAGATGTTAATGGATCAGGATTTATCTCAATGGGAAGCCAGCAACTTTCGAGTGTCCCTTATGCATTATATGCGCACCAGGCCGGAAACGCACTACCAACCGGAACCGTTAATGGTCAAACTCTGCGCTGGGATGCGAGTACAAATAAATGGGAACCAACCACTAACCTAACTAACGATAATCAGCGCGTTGGAATTGGAGTACTTCCAAATGCATTGAACACTAAATTAGCTGCGGTAACCAGTAATCCTTTCGACTCTGCTGCGGTAACCGGGTTACATACTGCAGGTACAAACAGAGCAGCAGGTATAAGAGGTGTTGTTTTTGGAAACACAACAAATTCCAACCCTAACAATCCATACTCCACTGCTATCTATGGCGGACAGCATATTGCTTACAATACCGGAACTGGTTTTTCAGTAGGTAATTTTGGATTTGGCTCTTCAGCCGGCTTTGGTATTGGACTAGCAGGTTACGGTTCTGCGCAATCAGCTACAGCGGTTGCTGTTGGAATATACGCCAGTGTGGACACCGCTAACAATACACCCAATAAATATGCCGCTATATTTGATAAGGGGGCAGTATTAATAGGCGATTCGTTACTAATGAACCCTTCTACAAATCCCGGCAATATCGGTGATGTGTTAACTAAAACTGGTTTTAATGGCAGGGTTAAATGGGCTCCTGCAGGAGGAGGTCCCTGGGGAAGAACCCAGATAGGAGGTATTTTCAATACACATCTTGCAAATCCTTTAGATAATGTGAATATTGGATTACCTTCCGGTATTGGCGCTAATGAGAAGTTTCACCTTCATGCGCAATCGGGTGATGCGTATATGCAAATTTCTACATCAAGTACACTTAACTCTGTTGGATTAGTTTTTGGCGAATCATCGAACTGGAGTAAAGGAGTGTTAAGGTTTGACAACTTTTCAAACACTTTGTTATACCAGGTATTGAGTAAGCCAATGTTAATGATAGATGGCACGTCAAAATCAACTTTTGTTGGGAGAATTCCTTTTGGAGCCGCTTCCCAGTCAGCTTTCAATGTTTACGATTCAATTTTATCTACACCTCAACGGCCTGCTATCAGGGTAATTAATACAAACACGGCATTTGGCTCTCCTACATCAATATTGCTTAGTAGTGGTAATACTTCCGGCCTTAATATTACATATAGGAAACAAACAGCATTAAACGTTTTAAGTATTGAAGATATCAGCCTTGGAAATAAACACCATACCTTTAACGATTTGGGAGAGTACTCTCCCGGAAGTGATGGTACTGCAGGCAAATCCCGTATCAGTGGCGGCCCTGGGTTAAACGATAATATTACTGTTTCAGCGGCAACCAATGGAAACATTGTTCACAGCGGATTTACTCAGCTTGGTAATAATGGTACTGTTTTTCCTGCAATTCAGATTCTCGAATTTACAAGCACTATGCCGGCCGGCGCCAGCAGCAACACTCAAATTAATTTAAATTCTTACATCACTAGTCCGTCACAAATAGAGTCTGTTAAGATTTTGATTTCTACTCCAAACCGCATAGTACCAAACAACTTTACTGTAATGTCGGGATATGAGTGCCAGTATGAAATATCGCCTACTGCGCCTATTATATTTATATGGACCACAAGTGCAAATAGTAGTTTGTTATATGGCCAACCATTTAAGCTTGTTGTAACAATTAAAAAATAAATGTTATGAAGAAAATTTTTATTCCGTTAATATTACTGTTCACGATATCTGTACAATCGCAGACCATCATGCCTCAGGTAATAAACTCCGCCGGCGATCACAGAGCTATTGGTAGCAGTGGGCTAACCATTACCGACAATGTTGGAGAAACATTTATTCAAACGGTTGGCTCAGGAAACATCATGATTACACAGGGATTTCTTCAACCCGATGTTATTAGCAAATTAGGGCCGGCAGTTAGTGTGATAAAAAATGACGTGAGTTGCAGCGATAAAAAAGACGGAAATATTTCTGTTTCTGTATCCAATATCACTTCAAACCAACAGGTAAATTATATCTGGTCGCCTTCCACAGTTTGCCCAACGGGAAACTGTAGCAGTATTGATAGTCTTATTGCAGGAACCTACACTGTTGTTGTAGTTATTACCGACACTACCACTTCGGCTGTCGATTCAATAAAACCGCAACCCGTTATTATTAATGATTTAAACGGGCCGTGCAAGGTTAAAATATACAACGCGGTAACTTATAACGGGGACGGTATTAACGATTATTTTATTATTGATAACATTTCTGACTTTCCTGATAATAATGTTATAATATTTAACCGATGGGGGCTTAAGGTTTTTGAAACTAACGGTTATGATAATGTTACCAAATTCTGGCCCAATAAAAATGATGCGGGAGGTTTACCATCAAGCACATACTTTTATGTGATTAATCTTGGAAATGGAACGCCTGCACTTAAAGGATGGGTTGAACTTATTAAAAACTAACAGTAAATACTGCAAACATGAAAAGAATTTTAGTTTTACTTATACTCACTGCAAGCCTGAAAAACCAGGCCCAGCAAGATCCGCAATACAATCTTTATCAATTTAATCAAATGATAATAAACCCTGCTTATGCCGGGGCAAGAGATGGGATAGCTGTTGTTGCAAATGTTCGTAACCAGTGGGTAGGCTTTAGTGGTGCGCCAAAAACGGCATGTTTAAGCATGCACTCTCCAATTATGAATAAACATATTGGTGTAGGGTTAACCGTAATTAATGATCAGATGGGCCCAAGAAACTGGATGGGTGTTTACGCTAACTTTTCATACATAGCAAAGCTTTCAAATAAATTTAAATTGTCTTTTGGATTGAATGGAGGATACAATCGCTATCAGTTCGACTTCTCAAAAATCAATCTTAAATATAATGAAAGCAATAACTTTTATACTCAGCAACAATCCTATAATAAATTGGATTTAAATGCCGGAATTTTTCTGAAAAGCAATTCATTTTTCATGGGACTAAGCGCTACGCATCTTGACAACAGTCCTGTTTATACTCTTAAAGACACTTCTGGAAAGGAAATGGGATATCGTTTACGAACACATTTGTTTTTAACGATGGGCAAATCGTTTAAGATTTCCGACAACTTTATTTTTGCGCCAACGATAATGCTGCGCAACGGCGGGGAAGTATCAAACGGCGATTTGAACCTGAATTTTTTTATATTTAAAAAATTATGGCTTGGAGTTTTTTATAAGGGATCATATGGGCCAGGCTTCTTAATGCAATATTACGTTACAGACAAATTCAGGGTTGGCTATAGTTACGATACAGGCATGAATGATGCGAGAATACTAGGGGCCTCTCATGAAGTTATGTTAGGTTTCGATTTTTCAGGAAATAAATCAAAAGTAATTTCACCACGTTTTTTATAATTTATGTTCAAACAAAAGTTTCTAATAATACTGCTTTCCTTTTCTCTCTTCAATGTTTTTCCTCAAGTTAAAAAAGGGGATAAACTGGTTGAAAAGGGCCAGTACGTAAAAGCAATTTCAAAATATCAAAAGGCTACCAAAGAAAGTTCAGGAACAAAACAGGAAGCCTGGCTGAAACTGGCAGACTGCTATAAGAAATTAAATGATTATGAAAATGCTGAGAATTCATACAAGAATGCACTTGCTATCAACAAGAATGTGCCTCCTGACGTGTTCTATAACTATGGCCAGGTTTTAAAAACCAATAATAAATATACTGAAGCGGCGGAACAATACAACCAGTACATTAAGCTTAAACCAAATGACGTTAATGCCACAAAAGCCCTTAAGTTTTGTAAAGAGATTAAATATTATCTCTCCAAACCAATTGAATACGAAGTCAAAAACATTGAAAGGATCAATACCGAAAAATCGGAATTTTCTCCCGTTGTTTTTAAAAATAAACTGGCGTTTGTAGCTGAAAAAGCCAACTTTGATTTTGTGGATTATTCAGTAAACGATTTTAATGGCGAACCATATTTGAACATGTATGTTACCGACATTAACGGTACTGAAGCGAAAAAAGTAAAAACGTTTTCCAAAAAAATAAATTCTGAATATCACGATGGACCAGCTTGCATAAGCGCTGATGGTAAAACACTTTACTTTACCCGTGTAAATTATAAAGCGAAGAAAGACTTTGTTAATACCGCTAAAATTTTCATTGCAACAGGTCAGGATCGTCGTTGGGGAAGTTTAAAACCTTTTGATTATAACAGCGATAAATACTCAGTAGCGCATCCAAGCATTGATGAAACAAATTCTATTCTTTTCTTTTGCAGCGACATGCCTGGTGGCTTAGGAGGCAAAGACATCTGGATGAGCAGGAAAAACGGGAATGCATGGGAGAAACCCGTTAACCTTGGCCCTGATGTAAATACCCCGGGAGATGAAATGTTTCCAACTATTAAAAAGGATGGGGTTCTCTATTTCGCTTCAAACGGATTGCCTGGTTATGGCGGCCTTGATGTGTATTCTGCAAAAAACGTTGAAGGAAAATGGCTGGTGATTCGTAACGAAGGCTTAAACATAAACAGCGGCTTTGATGATTTCGGAATCACATTCTTAAATGATTCGATGGGCTACTTCTCATCCAACCGTGCAGGCGGTAAAGGCAAGGACGATATTTATTGGTACAAATTCACCAATAAGTTTATTAATATTAACGGCACCGTGCTTCTTACTGAGAACACCTCAGACGCGGCCAAAAATGTAAAGGTTACTCTTTTGGATGATAAAGGTGTTGCTATTGATAGTACAAAAACAAATTCAGCCGGTTTCTTTGAATTTAAAAACCTGGACTCTGAAAAAAAATACATGGCTGTTATTGATTCAGATGATCCCCAGTTCAAAGGCAAGGCCCGTTATTTTCTTGCCGATAAGAATAAGGTCATTCATCGTGTAACAAACACTGTTGGAGAAGACAAGTTTGTTTTTAAAAACCTGCCTGTAGATCCTAACGGGCTTCCTGATCTTTATACTGACGACAACCTGACTCTCGCCGGAAATCTTTTATATGGAGAGAATCCAAGTAAACCAATTAAAAACACAAAGATTAAAATCGTAAATCAGTATGGTGATGTTGTTGAAGAAACAACAACAAACGAATTTGGAGCATTCGCATTCAGAAATATTCCTGCTGATCAGAACTACATCGTAAGTATTGAAGAAACAGATATTAGTTTGCCGGAAAACACCAAAGTAACGCTCACAAACAAAAGCGGTAAAGAACTGAAAACGTTTTATACCGGTAGCGGAAAATTTAATTTTAAAATTTTAAGCTCCGAAAAAAGTTTAATGAAAGAAATGGATGCTGAGGATGAAAACCTTGTAATGGATATTTTCGGATACATGTACGATCAGGATAAACGCCCGATTGCAAATGCTAAAATTAAAGTTAAAGAAGAAGGCAGTTCATTTGAACCTCAGCTTGTAACCACTAACGATAAAGGAAAATTTAATTTCAAGAATCTTAAAGGTGATAAAGGCTATATGTTTGAAGCCGATGAAAACGATCCATCACTTAGCGGAGTAAAAAGAATTTATATTGCTGATGCGAAAGGGCGCATTTACAAAGTAATTGATAAAACAGGAACCGGAAAATTCGCGTTTAAAATTCTTGATGCCGATAAATCCGCCATGGGTGAATTTGTGGTGGACGACCCGTGGTTACAGGTGCTTGAAATGAAAAATAAAGCTAAAGCAGAGTTAACCATTATAGAAAACATTTATTACGCTTTTGGAAATTATAAACTGGATGCAGCCGGTATTAAAATTCTTGATAAGGTAATTACGGTGCTTAATTCAAATCCAAGACTAATGATCGAGATTAGTTCGCATACTGACTCGCAGTCCAGCGACGCGTTTAACCTCGCCCTTTCAAAAAAACGCGCGCAGTTTGCGGTTGATTATATTGTAGGAAAGGGTATAAGCCGAAAGAGACTAACAGCAGTGGGTTACGGAGAAACAAAATTACTTAACAAGTGTATTAATGGTGTTGAATGTTCTGATGATGAACATAAAATTAACCGAAGAACGGAATTTAAAATTAGCGAACAACCCAATTTGTAATTATGAACGTTGTTTTATTTGACGAAGAACAGAACCGAAAAAATCTTTTGCCACTTACATTTACCCGGCCTGTTTCGGAAATACGAATTGGCATTCTAACAATAAAACAAAAGTGGGATAAATGGCTGAATACCGAATGCAGCTACCTTACTGTTCCTTACCTCACAAAAAAATTTTCTTTCCGGCAAAATTCACCTTCGGTTTTTATCAATGCCTCAATTGTGCCAAATGAAGAGCTCGCAAAAGCCGTTTCAAATTTACAGCCTAAGCAAGCCTTAATTAATGATAATAAACTGATTGCTTTATGTGGCAATTCTTCTGATCTTGAAAATCCTAAAACTTTTCATGAAGTAATTTTCAATAGCAGTTTTTTAAGAATTGAAAATGTTTGGGATATTTTTCAAAAAAACGGAGAAGCAATAAAAACTGATTTTGAATTTCTGACAAAAGGCAGAAATTCACAGCCGATCAGTGATACTGTAACTGTTATTGGAGATAAACGTTTGATCTTTCTTGAAGAAGGTGCAAAAGCCGAAGCTTGTATTTTCAATACCACTTCCGGTCCTATTTATCTTGATAAAGATTCGGAAGTGATGGAAGGTTCGGCAGTGCGCGGACCGTTTGCCTTAGGTGAGCACAGTGCATTAAAGCTTAACACTAAAGTTTATGGCCCTACAACAGTTGGTCCGCAAAGTAAAGTTGGCGGTGAGGTTAACAACAGCGTCATCTTCGGCTTTTCTAATAAAGCGCATGATGGTTTTCTCGGAAACTCAGTGCTTGGAGAATGGTGTAATCTTGGCGCTGATACCAACAACAGTAATTTAAAGAACAATTACGGCAACGTAAAATTGTTTAATTATAATCAGAACAAGTCAGTAGATACCGGCTTACAGTTTTGCGGATTAATAATGGGAGACCACTCAAAAAGCGGCATCAATACAATGTTTAATACCGGAACTGTAGTTGGAGTTGGGGCAAATATTTTTGGAGGAGGTTTTCCGCCAACTCACATTCCAAGCTTCAGTTGGGGCGGTGCTCAGGGACTCGAAACATACAAGCAGGAAAAATTGTTTGAGACAGCTGAAAGAGTTTTTGAAAGAAGATCTCTTGTTTTTGGAGAAGTAGAAAAAGAGATATTAAACACGGTTTTTAAACTTACTTTAGAACATCGTAATGATTAAAATTACATCCGGTTTTTCAATTGCTTTTATATTTTTATTCATTCTTTCCGGCTGCGGTAAAGGATACGAAGTGCGTGTGACCAATTATTACATAGAATCACTGGACTCGGTTATTATTGCAACTGACAAAATTATTTTTGAAGGAATAGAACGACAAACCTCAACAGAATATAAGAAAATTGAAAAAGGAACACATTCTGTGACTTTTGTAACTAAAAGTAAAAAACGGATAGGTACCACGCTTACGATACCCTCAAAAAAAGAAGGAAAAAGAACTTTACAAATAGACGGGCTGGGAAATATTCTTACACTTAAGGATTAATACGCTCTTATATTTTTTCCTTCCATGTAATTAATAAAGGCTTTGTTGCTAACCTTATTTCCTCCAGGAGTAGGGTAATTACCACTGAAATACCAGTCGCCAAGATTTTTTGGGCAGGCATTATTTAATCCTTCCAGTGTTTGATAAATAATTTCAAGATCAGCGTTCAAATCGGATGGCTTCAACAACTGAGCGATCTTTTTAGAAATTTCTTCCGCCGTAAAAGGAGCGTAAATTTCCTTTACAAGATTAACCTGTTCTTCTTTAGGCTTCTGAACTTCAAGTTTTGTTCTGCTGTAAATTTCCTCAAGTTGAGCACCGCGTCCGGTTTCTCTCATTAAAGCAACGGCGGCTTCAAAAGCAATAAACTTGCCTATTATCGCCATATCAATTCCATAGCAATCCGGATAACGAATCTGTGGAGCTGAGCTTACAACAACAATTTTTTTAGGATTCAAACGATCAAGAATTCTCAGAATACTTTTCTTTAAAGTTGTACCACGAACAATACTATCGTCAAGAACAACCAGATTATCTACTCCTTTTTTTACTGTTCCGTAAGTAATATCATAAACAAGATTTACAAGAGTATCGCGGCTTTCATCATTAGTAATAAAAGTCCTTTGCTTGGCATCCTTTAATACAACCTTGTGAATTCGTGGATGAACATTTAATATTTCCTGAAGTTGTTTCTCACTAAGCGAATCTTTTTTACTTAATATCTGTTCTGCTTTCCATTTATTCACGTATGCGTCAATACCTTCAACAAGCCCGCCAAATGCAACTTCTGCTGTGTTAGGAATGTAACTGAAAACAGTATTTTCAAGATCGTTATCCACACTTTTTAAAACAGCTTCAGTTAAATTACGGCCAAGCATGTTCCTCTCAAGGTAAATTTCGGCGTCGTTGCCCCTGCTAAAATATATTCGTTCAAAAGAACAGGCTTTGCGTTCTTCAGGTTCAATAATCTGCACTTCGCTAAAAGTCCCGTTTTTCTTAATAACAGCTGCATGGCCTGGTTTAAGCTCATGAACAGCATCAAAAGGAACATTAAAAACAGTTTGAATAACAGGCCGTTCGCTGGCAACAACAATAACTTCCTCATCCTTGTAGTAGTATGCCGGGCGTATACCGATAGGATCCCTGAGAACAAAAGCGTCTCCGTGCCCAAGCATTCCGCACATCACATAGCCTCCATCCCACTTTTTGCTGCTTTCCTTTAAAATTTCAGCTACATCAATGTTTTCCTGGATTAGCTTACTTATTTGTTTATTTTCGTGTCCGGCATCCTTATATTGCCTGAAAAGCTTATCGTTTTCCTTGTCCAAAAAGTGCCCGATCTTTTCCATAACAGTGATGGTATCGGCTTTTTCACGGGGGTGCTGGCCCAACTCTACCAAATGATCGAAAAGTTCATCTACATTGGTAAGATTGAAATTACCTGCAACAACCAGGTTACGGCTCATCCAGTTATTTTGCCTGCGGAAAGGATGACAGCTATGTATGCTATTTTTACCGAAAGTGCCATAACGGAGGTGCCCAAGCATTAATTCGCTGCAAAATGGAATATTGTCTTTTTGCCATTGAGCGCTCTTATAATCTTCAGGATTTTTACGCTGAGCCTGTACAAAAAGGTCATTAATCTGCTCAAAAATATCCTGTGTTGCTTTGTGTTCAATAGAACGCATCCTGTCTATGTACGTTGTGCCAGGAATTGCATCAAGTTTAATGGTTGCAACCCCGGCTCCATCCTGTCCGCGGTTAATCATTTTTTCCATGAGCTGATACAGTTTATGCAAACCATACCTTGCGGAGCCATATTTTGTTTTGTAGTATTCAAGAGGCTTTAAAAGCCTCACAAGTGCCACCCCGCATTCGTGATGTAAGTAATCGCTCATAAAAATATCAAGGAACGCAAAGTTACTCTTTTCATTCGGGAATTAACAACAATAATTTCATAAAATAAGAGATGAACCCAACGTTTTTGAGAGATTTTGCGTAGTATTGTGTATATTTGAAAATTAGTTATTTAACTAAAATTGTAGTCTATTATGCCAAAATTTAAGTATTTTATAGTTTTAGCTGTTGTCTTCTTCCTATTATCATTTCAAACCGCTAAAGCACAAATAAATAACATTGGGATCGTTTTAAACGAAATCAGTGTTGGAAATACAGGTTATCCTGATAACTATGGGCTGCACGATGCCGTAGAGATTTACAACCCGAATAGTTTTTCGGTTAGTTTACAAAGTTATTATCTCAGTAACGAAAGAAGTAATCTTTACAAATGGAAATTTCCTACCACTTTTACTTTAGCGGCTAATGGCTACGGTATGGTTTTCTTAAGTGGCCTCAACGAAAGTAAATTACAGTCAGGCACATGGTACTATCACTCAAACTTTACCATCGATCAGTGTAAAAAACAATGGCTGATTCTATCTACAAATACAGGGGTGGTTCGCGATTCAGTATTCATTCAAAAAACAATGAAGGGTCACACCTGGGGGCGCGTGGACATCAATCAAATGGGTATTACTGCCTGGCGCCTTTACCCTGCACACTCATTTCCATTCGTAAACCCAACCGTTGGTAATTTCAAGGGGTATATGACTACTCCTACGTTCAGTCCCGCTGCCGGATGGGGACAAAATGCGCAAAACCTGGCAATATTGGTAAACGGAGTGGATGCTGACTCTACTTTCTCCTGTAACGAGGTGCACTATACGATCAATGGAAGCTATCCCACACAGGCAGATCCTGTATATACGGGTTCCAACAGCGCGATTATTATTACAGACAATATGATTTTCAGGGCGGTTAATTATCCTAAAGCTGCTTCAGCAAGTTATACCCCAAATCCGTTCTGTCTTACCGAACCCTATTTACCTAGTTTTTGCGAAACCAACACCTACTTTTCTGAAAGTACTGGTAGCTACGAAAATTTCTCTTCGGATTTTGCCGTAATGTCTGTTGCCATCCATACCCTTGATACAAATTTTTTTAACTCAAACGGAACCCCTTCCCGTACTGTTCACGTAGAGTATTTTGACAAAAAGCAACAAATACTTGAAGGTTATGCAGATATGGCCAGACCTGTTCAGGAAGACTGGAAAACAAAGCAAAAAGGTTTTTATCTGACTATTGACGATGCCCGGGGATATGGTTGTAACTTTGAAGGTAATCTCTTTAATGTTGCCGGACTTGGAACAACCAGCCGAACGGTCTTTCCGACGCTGCATGTCAAGGGTGGTGATATAGAAAGCGCTTCGGTACCAATTGCTGCCGGTACAACTTCATCCACTGGAACCGGATTAAGGGATGTTTTCCTTCAATCACTTTCCGCAAAATACAATCTTAAGGTTAATCCGTTACACGTTAAGCCGTTGATCCTTTTCATTAATGGTAAGTACCAGGGTGCATACAGCTTAATGGAAGTGTATGATAAATATTACGAGGAGTACTACAATTCATATCCCGGATTCCGTAAAGATTCGGCTAACCTGCAAATTTACCATGGTTATACAGACGGATGGATTTACAACTATCTTGATGGCACCTCTACTCCGGCCAACAATGATTTCAGAGTAAATGTTTATGATTGGGTAATGACCAAACCAAGTAACAATCCGGTTTATTACAACACGTTAATGAATAAGCATCTTGATAAGGAAAGCTTTATGGATTACATGATCCTGAACAGCTACGCCATGAACAGTAATTTATGGAACTTTAATGTGGGCTTTGCAAGAGGAGGTAATAAAGTAAACGCAGGCAAATGGCATTATTACTTATGGAATGTTCCTGCAACATATACTTTTCAAGCTGTGTCAACAAATACTTTTGCATTCACCAGCTCTTTAACTCCACCTTGTTTTGTTCATTCGGGTGTAACATCTGTTAGCCCATACGCAGGTAATGGTCATGGAAATGTGCTGAGCGTGTTAATGGGCACTTTCCCGGGTAAACAATCATGGGGTAACAAAGACTTTCAGCTCGAATACAAAAACCGTTACCAGGATTTATTAAATACCGCCTTAAAATGTGAAAATATTCTTGCGCATTACGATTACGTTTACAACCTCTATAAGAAAGAAATGCTCTATCATGAGGATCCGGGTTCTACTCCTACTCCTCCGGCTTTTGCAACCACTATCGGAGACTGGGATACAAACACAGTTCATTTGCGGCGAATTATTGAAGCCAGATGTAAGTTTTTTGAAACGGAATTCAAAAAATTTGGCTGCTACAGCATGCTTGGCCCGAATGATATTAAAGTGGACGTTTATCCCGCGGGTGCAGGTAATGTAAAATTAAATTCTATTATTTTACCATATTACGTGTGGTCTGGCAGATATTACAATACCCAGTTAAGTTTTAAAGCCATCCCTACCAGCACCAATTATGTTTTCCATCACTGGGAATTTAAAACACATCAAACCAAAAACGCCGCTCCGCTTAGCCTCGATTCAGTTGCTATTGACTTTAACATGGCTGAAGAAGTATTGGCTGTGTTTACAGATATTACTGCGGATGTTGATCTTCCTACGGGTTTTACGCCAAACGGAGATGGTATGAATGATGATTTCAAACCATTAGGCAGTGCCCTCTACACCAAAGAATATGATTTCAGAATATGGAATCGCTGGGGCCAGGAAGTGTTCAGAAGCACAGATCCTGCATTTGGCTGGGACGGAAATTTTGAAGGTCAGCCGGCGCAAACAGGGGTATATGCCTATGTTATTACATATAAGAACGTATATAACGAAGCGAAAATTAAAAAAGGCAACGTAACACTTGTCAGATAATCCTGCAATCATCTATCGTATGAAAAAGATATACTATTTTATTGTTCTCCTTTTATCAATCAATACAGCTGCAAAAGCGCAGGACATTCATTTTTCCCAGGTGCTTGAAACTCCTGTATTCCTGAGTCCGGCCAACACCGGTTTTTTTAACGGTTATTTCAGGGCCATTGCCAACTACCGTAACCAGTGGGCTCCAATGGGTAAACCTTATCAAACCATTGCAGTTTCACTTGACGGTGGATTATTTAAGTCAAAGAAACGAAAAGCTTTTGTTGGCTTAGGACTTACTGTGTTTAATGATAAGGCGGGTTCAGCGGCTTTGCAAAAAACAAACGCGTTGCTAAATGTGAGTGGAGTTTTGAAAGTTAGCAAACGCAGTGCTTTAAGTGTTGGTTTGGCTGGTGGTGCAGATGCAACTAATGGTAATTACAGCAAACTTACTTACGCCAACCAGTTTGACGGAAATACAATTGATGCTTCAAAACCAACAGGAGAAAGTGTAGTATATCGTCAGTTCACAACTACCGATATTTCTGCCGGTATGGCTTATGAATTTAGTAAGGTAACTGTTGATCAGGATCACGATGATATTATGTCATTCAGGATTTCAGTTGCTGCTCTCCATTTAAATCAACCTAAGCAGGAATTTGGTGCAGGCTCTTCATATCGCTTGCCGGTAAGATATATCGGAGCATTAACTTCGCGGTATGATTTTGAAGATACCAAATTTTCAGTAACACCTACTTTTGTAATTCAAAAACAATCCCAGGCCTGGGAATTTATAACCGGTTCATATATTAAATACCGCACCGGAGTTGGAACAAAAGTAACCGGACAAAAAACGGTGAACGCAATGGGCTTTGGAGTATTTTACCGATCTCAGGACGCTTTTATTTCAAAACTCATTTACGAAATGGGTGATTACGCTATTGGCCTTGCTTATGACTTTAATGTTTCCGGATACAGAACCGCGTCTAAATATATGGGCGGTTTTGAGATTAGCTTAAGGTACAACAATCTTGCAAGCTCTTTATTTGAATCCAGAAGCGAATTTAAATAGCGCTTTCTTCACCCGATGAAAAAACGTTCTTCTCTCGTTATTATTGGTATTTTACTACTCCTTGCGGGTTTTTCTGTTTACGTTTATAAGAACAAGAATAAATCAACAACCGTTGATGCAGATGCCCGTAATTTTAAGTTTAAAGATACCGCGGCCATCACAAAAATTTTTATCGCGGATAAGGAAGGCGATCAGTCTACCCTTGAAAGAACTAAAAATGGATGGGTTGTAAACAACAAGTATCCGTGCCGGTCAGATGCCATCTTAAACCTGATGGAAGTTATAAAAAATGTTGAAGTTAAAATGCCGGTTTCTAAAAATGCCAAAGTAAGCGTTTTAAAATACATGGCTACAACAGCATTAAAAGTTGAAATTTACGCCGGTGACGAACTTGTAAAACAATATTATGTTGGTCATGAAACACCTGACTCTGAAGGAACGTATATGCTTTTAAGCGATCCTGAAACAGGCGAAAATTACAAAGATCCTTTCGTAACATTTATTCCCGGGTTTCAGGGTTTTTTACTGCCACGTTTTATTGCAAAAGAAAATGAATGGAGAAATACTGTAGTACTGAATTACACGCCTCCACAAATCCGCCAGATAGCAGTAAAACATCTGACTCAGCCCGACTCTTCTTTTACCATTGAATTATTAAACACAACTTCTTTTAAACTAAAAGACAGCAAAAACAACGAGCTTCCTTTTGATGAAAATAAAATGAAACAGTACCTGGCCTATTTTCAAAACATTTCTTACGAAGCACTGTTTACAGGTAAAAATAAAAAACTGGAAGATTCGTTAGCTGCACAAAAACCTTTCACCATAATCAGTGTTACTTCAACTGATTTCAAAACATCGGATTATAAGTTTTATTACAAGGCAACAACAGGGTTAATTCCTGAACATGGCGTAGTTTACAAATATGATCCCGACAGGCTTTATTTACGTTACGAAAACGATAAAGAGTGGGCTCTTGTACAATATTTTGTTTTTGGGAAACTATTTGTTACACCGCGATATTTCGAGCCTTCCAATGTTAAAAAGTAGTTTAAAACTATAACCTGCTTTTACCCTCTTTTCAGGCCAGTAAATTTAATTTTGTTAGTTAAAATTACTGTATATGAATTTTGTTGTATCCGCATCAGGCCTTTTAAAACACCTCAAATCTATTGGCGGCGTTTTAAACACAAATAATACTATTCCCATTCTTGATTGTTTTTTATTTGAATTACAGAAAGGCGAATTAACTCTTTCGGCCAGTGATATGGAAACAACCATTACCACTTCGCTTAAAGTTGAATCAAACGACAGTGGCAGCATTGCGGTTCCTGCAAAAACTTTGCTCGACGCTTTGGCAAACCTCCCTGAGCAGCCAATATCTTTTATTGTAGATAAAGCAAAACACTCTATAAAACTGAAAACTGAAACCGGAGATTATAACATCAGCGGTCAGAACGGCGAAGAATATCCAAAGCTTGCAAAGCTTGATTCTCAATCGTCAATTGTTATCAAAAGCGATGTTTTAGCCAACGCAATCAACAAAACTATTTTCGCAACTGGTAACGACGATCTTCGTCCTGTAATGAGTGGTGTGTTCTGTCAGTTTAACGAAACCAATTCTATTTTCGTAGCTACCGATGCGCACAAGCTGGTTCGCTATACAAGAAATGATGCTAAGGCTGGTACCGCTGCGTCCTTTATTATGCCTAAGAAGCCACTGAACATTCTAAAAAATCTGTTGGCAGGCGTAGATGACGCAGTTAAAATAGAATTTAATAAAACAAATGCTTTATTCAGTTTCGGAAATATTAATTTGGTTTGTCGTTTAATAGACGGGAAATATCCTAACTACGAAGCTGTAATTCCTAAACAAAACCCAAACAAGTTAACCATCGACAGAAGCGCGTTTCTTGGAGCTTTAAAACGTGTAAGTGTTTTCTCCAATAAAGCTACACACCAAATTCGTGTTAAAGTTGCAGGCAGTCAGTTACGCATAAGTGCCGAAGATCTTGATTTTGCTAACGAAGGTCATGAAACACTAACCTGTACTTATGTTGGCGAGGATATGGAAATAGGGTTCAACTCTCGTTTTCTTGTAGAAATGATCAGTAATTTAGAGTGTGACGAAATTATTCTCGAAATGAGCGCGCCAAATCGTGCCGGAATTATATTACCAAACAATAAAGCTAATCCTGCAGAAGATGTATTAATGCTGGTTATGCCTGTAATGCTTAACAACTAAAAATAAGTATGGCAAACATTAATTTTTACATTGTTTTTATTGCGGCTTTAATTCCACTTGCAGTAGGTTTTATTTGGTACAATCCTAAAGTGTTTGGCAATACCTGGATGAAGGCCTCTGACATGACACCTGAAAAAGGAAAAGGTGCCAATATGCCATTGGTATTTGGATTAACCTATGTATTTTCAGTATTAATCGCTATGATTTTGCTGAGTATTACCATTCACCAATTGCATTTATATTCAATTTTCGCAAGCGACCCTTCTATTGATGATCCTAATTCGGAAGTACGAATGATAATTGCCGGCTTTATGGAAAAGTATGGGACTAACTTCAGAACCTTTAAACATGGGGCGTTTCATGGAATTGTAGCCGGAATATTATTTGCTTTACCAATTATGGGTATAAATGCACTGTTTGAGCGAAGAGGTTTTAAATACATTGCAATTAACACTGGCTATTGGATTGTAAGCCTTGCATTAATGGGTGGTGTTGTTTGCCAGTTTGCCTGAGCCTTTCATTTTCTTTTGGGTAATCATTAAAAACTTTACTTGCTTTTAATAGAACTTTTTTTGGGAAGGGTAAGTCCGGCAGCGTACAAATTCTATAAAACCAATAAAAAGACGATCATTTGCGTTAAACTGTAAATTTGAAATGTTTTATATGCGATCAGATAACAAAATACTGTTGAAAGTAGGGAATGTTAAAAATCATCCTTTACGTCCGTTCTCCGGAGGTAGGAGGTGAAAAAATCACCCCCCCCATACACTAGTTAGCTGCAAGCCTGATATTGATAAAGACTTTTGTAAGCTCCCCCAAATTGGACTACTCAAAAGTAGAATTTTCAATTAAAATTTCATCATTATTATTTGTAAGTGAATGTTGACTTGTTGGAAACTCTGAAAGAGTTTTCAATAAATCAATATTCTT
>Ga0255338_1002148_pt1 | contig 31260 bp, 35 predicted proteins | sample MeOH1_35cm_T4_19_FD_203715 | JGI IMG/M metagenome (GOLD analysis project Ga0255338, IMG submission 203715) | Sandy soil microbial communities from University of British Columbia, Vancouver, Canada - MeOH1_35cm_T4_195 | ecosystem: Engineered > Artificial ecosystem > Sand microcosm > Unclassified ... | reverse complement strand
ATATTGGGCGATTTTTTCCTGATCGAGGCCCTTCGTGGCTTCTACGGCAGCCGCCAGGATCTGCATGCCGGCGTATGAGAACGGCGGTAGATAGTACCCGAGCGCGTCAACACCGGCGGCAATTGCCCGAGGCTTATAGCGCGTGAGAAACTCCTGAATGCCCGCAAAATTCGTTGTCGCGCCGGGCACGTAGGATTCGTAATTGATGAAGCCATTCAGTAGCGGCCCCAGTTGCTGCTTAACGGATGCGTACTGGGGACCAACCATCCCACCGCCAATCATCTTCGGCGCGAATCCGATTTCTCGCGCACCCCGGACGATCCCCACGGTGTTGGGCGGAAAGCAGGTGACGTACACGATGTCCGGCTGGGTCGCCTGTATTGCGCGCAGGATCGGCGTGAAGTCTACGGTATTGGCCGGAAAACTACGGTCGTATACGATTTTCAGGCCATATTTCTTGGCCCAATGGCGGGCACCAATCGCCGCGGTCTGCGGAAATTCTGAATCGGCGACCGAAATCGCAACCGTCTTCGGCTTTGGGCTCATCTTCATCGCGACGTCGAAAAACCCTTCCGAGAACCCGAGCCGCGCGTCGGGCCCAAACGGATAGATCTGGAAGTACTTGTCGTAGTGAAAGAGCTTGTTCACCTCCAGTCCGGCCAGGCCGATGAACACCTTCTTGTGCTGCATGACCAACGGCATCGCCGGAGCGACGATATTCGTCCCATATCCGGAGATTACGAAGTCCACTTTATCGATATCGAACAGCTTGGTGTAAATGCCGGGCACGAGAGACGGGTTGCTTTGGTCATCGTAGTAGATGAGCTCCACCGGCCGCCCCAGGAGCCCGCCTTTGCGATTCTGATCTTCCGTCCACATCTGAACCGCCAACAACGCCGCTTTGCCGTTGCCGGCATAAGCGCCGGTCACCGCCATGCTGAAGCCAATTTTTACAGGCTCGCCTGCCACAGCGAGCATTGGCGCTAAACATGACGCAGTCGAAGATAGGCCGACGGCAATGATGACAGCAGCTAACCGCCTTCGCCAAAATTCCAGCATGCGTCCTCCCCAGACCATCGGTCCGGCTTTCCGGACCTTCTTATCGACACGCGACGCCTCACAAACGGTGCTACTCAATCGGCGGATCGGTCATGTGGTTGATGTAGTTGCTCAACGTCTTCATCGAGATTCCGACCATGACGTCCAGCAGTTGAGCCTTGCTGAAGCCCTGACTGAAAAACGCTTGGATGTCGGCCTCTGCAAGCCATCCGCGCCCTTCTACAACTTGGCTCACGAAACGACGCAGCGCTTCGGCGCGCGCGTCCTTCAACGGGACGCGATTGACGATCGCGCGAATCACGTCTTCGGGCACGCCGGCGGCCTTGGCGCCCTTGCTGTGCGCGGCCACGCAGTATTCGCACTTGTTCTCAACGCTGGCCGTCAAGATGACAATCTGCTGCTCGGCCGGCGTCAGCGCGGTCGTTCGGAAAATATTTGACAGCGACAGGTACGCATCGACCGCTGCCGGCGACTCAGCGGCGACGGCGAAGAAATTCGGAAGACGGCCGAACTTTTGCCTCACCTGCTCGAGGTTCTTGCGCGACGCCTCAGGCGCAGTGTCAATGGAATGGAGCCGAAAGTCATGCTTCGTCATGCGACACACCCGACCCTATCGATGGCAGCGGCATTACCGCACCATCTTGGTACGTTCGTTCAAAGATAGCCTCATTTGGACCAACGAAGCAACCAGTCCGACACACATTTGCGTGAACGTCCTAGTTTCGATACAAGAAATTGCTTTATCGACCTGATACGTCTTTCAGGTGAAGGGGCGACGCCTTGGCAGGTGTAAAACAATTCGATGCCGATACCGTCATTGACCGCGCCATGATGCTGTTCTGGCGAGTCGGGTACGGAGCGGCGTCGATTCAGGACTTAGAGAGAGCAACAAAGCTTCGGCGCGGAAGCCTTTACAATGCGTTTGGCGACAAGGAGGCCCTCTTTATCGCCGCCTTGAAACGCTACGATTCCGTCATTGGCGCGAAGCGGATAGAGCCGCTCTCGAACCCGGATCCCTATCGCGCTATTCAGGGATTTCTCAATGCGCTTGTCGAACAACTGACCGAACCGGGCCGACCGCGGGGCTGCCTTCACACGAATACGTCACTCGAAATGCCCGGCGCTCCGGCGGCAATCATGCGCCTTGTGGCGGAGCGGACGAACGCCATAGAAGGGGCAATCTATACCGTCTTACATGGCGCCAAACGGCGCGGCCTTCTCGATCGAACTGCGAACACGCGTGCGCTCGCTCGCTTTTACCTTGGCGTCGCCAAAGGAATTACCGTTCTGCACAAAGTGTACGCCGACGGAACGATGCTGCGCGATATCGTCCAAGTTGCCATGAGCAAGTGGCCCGGGCCGATCGACAGCAAGTAACGCTCAAGATCCTTCCAGGGCCGTAGAGGCCCTACCGCGTCAACGCGGCGTAACACCGACAATCGACCGCCAATTCAAAATGTAGCGCCCCATCAGTCCAGCGCACGCCGCCAGGATGAACACGCTTCCAATCTGCCATACCAGAACCATGAGGCTAGCGTCCTGCGTATGGAATAGCCGAAGGCCGAAATTTCCCAAGCCGGCCGCCGCAAGACCGCCCAGCGCGACCGTTGTGCACGGCATGAGAGGCGCACCACGGCGAAGCATCGTGACCATGGCGACCGCAGGTATCGCCCCGACAAGCATGATAGCCGGCAGGCAAAACCAGTCCGGTCGAAGCGTTAGCCCGCCTTCGCCTAACTCGATCCAGGCGCTAATGCACCCCTGCCCGATCAAACCTAGCCAAATGACAAGGGGCAGCGCGGGCAGGAAAATGGCCTTTCGGCTATACCCAGGAATCGTTGTCGCAAACGCGGCGGCAGCTGCCGCCACCCCTGTCGCAAGCGCCGCCGCCTGCTCCAGCAAATAGCGCGCTTCAGTCAACTTAACCATCAAATCAGCCCGCGGCGACATAACGTAGACGACGAGCGCAATGTAGGGAAACGCAACGCCGAGCCACACAGTGCTTCTGATCCAGGGACGTGGAAGAGGATGCACTGGTTTTGCGGTATCGGCCAATGCCCGGATAAGCCTGTCGGTATCCATTGCGCTTACTCCTTGCTCATTGCTTTGCGAAGCGCTGCCATGGCGCGATGGACTGAACTTTTCAGTGCCCCAACAGTCGTCCCGCTCGCAATCGCGGCCTCCTTCAGTGACATCTCCCTCAGCTTCAGCATCTCGACGGCCTCGCGTTGCCCAGGCGGAAGCTCCTGGATTGCCTGCCTTAACGCCTCCGGGTCACCGTACAGGTCATCAGCTATATTCGGTCCGTCGTCGGAAAAAGTTGCGGGATACTCTTCAACATTTATCTCGTGAGCTTTCTGTCGCCCGTAGCGACGCCCGCTGTCGGCCAGGCGATTTCGCATAATGGCAATCAACCAGGGCATGAATGGCCTGACCGGATCGTAAGTGGCGCGAACCGCGTGCAACGAAATCAGAACATCCTGAACGAGGTCTTCAATATCCTCGGTCGACAAAAATGGACGCTGACGCCGGATAATTCGCTGAAGCCGCGGCGTGATCTCTTTTAGCAAATGGGCATACGCTGTTCCGTCGCCGGACTGCGCCGTGACCATCAGCGACTCAAGCGTCGGTTCATCTGATCTCTTTTGAGTCATGAGCGCCCCGGCTACACGAAAACCGGAATGTTGTACACGGCGACGTGAACGATGGACGCGCAACTTCTCGCATGAACAATGCGAACCCAGTCGCAGATGAGACAGACGTACTCATCCGACAAAGGAGTTACGACCATGCAGCCCGTGTACAAAACCATTCTTTCCGCTCTTCTCGCCGTTGGCGTCGTTTCGGCGGCGGCAGCCGGCGAAACGCCCGAGAGCAAGATCGGGGATCGTTATCCATTCTTGGAGCGCGCCGCTCAAGACCAAAACGGCGCATCGTCTTTCGCCTTGGTGAACGGCCAGCATCGTATGACGGTATTTACGGCCTCCGAACGCGCGCTGTTTGAACGCGCTTTGCGGCCGAACTCTTGGTAGGCCGTCGCGCAGCGATACCGGGCGACCGCCACTACTGCCCCCATGTCGGTCGCCGCTAAGCTGCCTCTGCCGTCGATTGGGTTGCCCCGAACCCTTTCGTCGGCCGGACGGTGCGCGCCAAAACGCGCACCGTCCTGATTCACGGTGAACGATTAGGCCCCAGCAATGACAAACGTAACTGTTCGAGGGATTCGCATTACGCACAAGCCGAGCGGCGAGGTAATCGCCGAAGGCCCTACAGGACTCTTCGGGATCACATCGTTTGAGGGAAATTATTACATACGTCGCAAGTATCTAAAGACCACGTTTCTTCGGCCAAACTGGATACCCGGCATCTGCATTTACAAGTTCTTGTACGTCTGGCTCGACCTGCGGCTGCCGAACGGCATAAGGGAGCCTTTCCTTGGCTGGATGTACTGGTTGCCCAATCCGCTTTTCCCGTTCATCGCGTTCAGACCGGCAGTCCCACAATCGTCACCTTCGCTCTTAGTCGAGCAGATTGAGTCCAAATGGGGTGGTACAGGACCGTGAGAATGCGCCGATGCTCGTGCTTTGAAAAACCCTGACATCCCGGCCTCCGCATGATCGACTTTCGTGCACAGCGGCGCACCGTCATCGCTGGACTGATCGCCACAATTGCCTCCCGCGTAGCCGGTGCGAACGCAGCACCACACACGCGCTCCATCCCCGACTTTCGATCCGATCGATATCAATTCACAATCATTCGACCGCCGCAGGAACTCCCGTCCGTGCGGCTTTTTCGGATCGACGGACAAACGACCGATCTTGCCTCTCTGCGAGGCAAGCCAGTTCTCCTGAACTTCTGGGCGACGTGGTGCGCGGCCTGTCGAACTGAGCTGCCGATTCTCGACCGCCTGCAGAGCGATCACCATCATACCGGACTCCAGATCCTCGCCGTGTCGGAAGATCGAGGCGGCCGCGCCGTGATCGAGCGTTTCCTTGAAAAGAACAGAATTCGCAATCTCCCAATCTATCTGGACCCGAACGGATACGTCGCGTTCAGCGATGTTGAAAACAGGAAGAACGCTCCCTTCGCGCTCTATGGCATGCCGATCACCTACGCAATCGCGGCTTCGGGCTGGATCGTCGGGTACATGCCGGGCGCGGCGGATTGGACATCTTCGGCTGCGACAGATTTGATCGAGTTTCTCCACTCTTCGTAACACCGGCCCGAGCGCATGACTCGGCATACTCATCTTGCTGTGCAATACGGGTCGTAAATCGTTATGAATATCTAAGGCATTCGTAACTTTTCGAGCCTCAGCACCGAATAACTGTCTGTCACGGTCACGTCGGGCCGTGAGGTTAAGGTCGTCTCAGCTAGGACCGCCCTATAGAAAAAGACACGAAGCATCTCCGCGGGACGCAACATGACTCGGCGCGATGAGAATACGGCCCAAGTACGTTCTGGTTTGGTGTTGCCCGGTGGCGGCGCACGCGGCGCGTATCAGGTGGGCGTCCTGAGCGCGATCGCCGACCTTGTGACGGATAAGCGTAATCCTTTTCCAGTGATTGTTGGCACTTCAGTCGGCGCCATAAACGCGGCGGCCGTTGCTTGTCACTCGTGTGAATTCAAGGACGGCATGAAACGAATCGTCGAGCTCTGGTCCAACCTTCATGCGTGCGACGTCTACCGAACTGATCTTCGGTCGATTTCAGCCTGCGGCCTTCGCTGGCTCCTCTCATTGACGTTCGGGGGGCTGGGGATCGCAAATCCAAAGTCTTTTCTGGACAATGAACCACTGGACCGACTTCTGAGGCGCGAGCTCAATCTCTCATTGGTTGCTCAGGCGATTGAAAAATGCGCTTTGCGGGCGCTCGGTATTAGCGCCTCAAGCTACGGTCATGGCGCGGCGATCACATTCATTGAGGCTGACAACACCATCGGTGATTGGCAGCGCGCACGTAGAGTTGGGCTGCGTTGTCCCATCACCATTGATCATCTCATGGCCAGCCTCGCGCTCCCCTTCTTATTTCCGGCTAAATGCATTGGCTCGGATTTCTTCGGCGATGGTTCCTTACGACTGACCGCTCCTCTGAGCCCAGCAATCCGGCTTGGAGCCGACCGAATACTCGTCGTTGGTATTCAAGACCTAAAAAGGGACGCTGCGCCAATTTCGCCCAAGCCCTACCCCAGTTTGGGTAGCCTTGCAGGTTATATGCTCGATCTTATTTTCATGGACAGCCTTGATGCGGATATTGAGCGGCTGCAACGCGTCAATGACACAATTTCCCTGCTTACCCCTGCCGAGCGGCAGAAAACGCCACTCCGGAAAATCGACGTTATGACGGTAAATCCAACGCGAGATTTACGTGAGATCGCAGGCCGCCATGCACACGAAATGCCGTCAACCATTCGTATGCTGATGCGAGGGGTTGGCGCCTGGGATTCGGAGTGGCGTCTCGCCAGCTATTTGCTGTTTGAGCCGTCATATATTCGTGAACTCATCGAGCTCGGTTACCATGATGTGATGGCCCGACGCGAGGCTGTTGTTGATTTCCTTAATCTTTAATAGCACCACCGTCCTTTCGGTGGCGGCGAGCCATAATTTTCGTTAGCTGACGCGTAACCTTTTCCGATCCCGAGACGAACTTGACGCTAAGCGGGCTGCAATGGCTCGCCGTCCATCAAGGGAGTTCCTCGGGGTCATGCTCAGAAAGATCAACGTTCTCGCTGTTTCGGCGCTTCTTTTCGGACTCTCAGTCGCGGCCCAGGCCGCGCAACCATTCGACGCAAAGGCTTTCGAACAGGCTCAGGCCGCCGGCAAGACCATTCTCGTCGATGTCACAGCTCCATGGTGTCCGACCTGCAGACAGCAGCGGCCGATTATTCAAGGAATCGAAAGCGAAAAGCCGAACCTGGTCGTCTACGAAGTCGATTTCGACTCCGCCAAAGACACCTTGAAGCGCTTCCGCGTCCAGAACCAAAGCACGCTCATCGTCTTCAAGGGCAATAACGAAGTCGGTCGTTCAACTGGCGACACTGACCCCGCAAGAATTCGTGCACTCGTCGCGAAAGGCTTCTAGCCGTGGCCGGCCTCGGCAGTCTTGCGCTTAGCTATGCGGCAGGTGCCCTCTCCACCTTGTCGCCGTGTGTGCTCCCATTGTTGCCGGTCATCTTGTTCGGCGTGCTTGAGCGGCATGCATGGGGGCCCGTCGCGTTGGCTGCCGGCCTGTCGACTTCCTTCGCCGCCGTCGGCATTGCCGTCGCATCCTTCGGTTTCAGCATAGGGATTGATCCGACCCTATTGCGGCTGGGCGTCGCCGCGCTCCTGGTGAGCGTCGGCATAGTCCTGCTAGTTCCCATGCTGCAGAACAGGCTCGCGGCCTTTGCATCTCCCGTCGCAACGGGCGGACAAACGCTGCTTGCGCGGCTCCAGCCTTCGGGCATCTCCGGTCAGTTCGTCCTTGGCGCGCTGCTCGGAGCGATATGGTCGCCCTGCTCCGGCCCGACGCTCGGCGCCGCCATTGGGCTCGCCGCCCAAGGCGAGACCTTGGGCAAGGCGGCATCGATCATGCTGACGTTCGGACTTGGGGCGGCGACGCCGATTCTGGCTCTCGCCTACGGCTCTCGTCACGCAATCTCGACACGCCGCGACTGGCTGACCCGGACATCGCACTTCGCCAAGCCGCTGATGGGCACCGCATTCGTCGCCATCGGCGCTCTCGTTCTAACCGGCCTCGACAAGATCGTCGAAGCCTCACTAACGCGCGCCATGCCGGACTGGCTGGTGACCGTAACGACGCGGCTGTGAACGGCCCGTCGATGTTCCACTCCAGAGGAGAACGACGATGTCTACGCTGAAGAAGTCCCTTCAAACCCTTGGCTCGATTGTCGCGGTCGGCGGCCTCGTCGCTGCAGTCCCGGTTGCTGCGTCAGCGCAGTCACACCCTTGCGCGCCCAAAGCCGGTCAGATGGCGAACCCGTGCGCGCCGAAGGCCAAGGGTATGTCTAATCCGTGCAAACCCTCGGCAAAGAAGACTTCAAACCCCTGCGCAGCAAAAAACCCTTGCGCGGCAAAGAACCCCTGCGCCCCGAAGAAGTGAACTTGCTCATGTGATCGCGCTCAGTGCGTATTCTGTCGCGGTCGCATCAAGAGGACGAAGGCGGCGAGCGCCTGCCAATTCGCCGCCTTCGACTCCCCAAAGTATCGTTGCAAACGAGGAACGTAGGCATGAAATCGATGACCCAAAGAATTGGGCTGACTGCTGTATTGATTTTCAGCGCTGCGGGACTGGCAAAGGCCGAACCGGTCAAATTTGACGCGCTCGTTGCTCAGAAGGAGGCCCTTCGTCTCGATTTCGCCGACGGCAGCAAGCACTTCTTTCTGCTCGTCCGCCGCGAGGGCAAGTCCGAAGGTCAGGGCCCGCTTGCTGGTGCGACCGTCAGCGAGTATGGCGCTCACGATATTACACCCGGCGTCGGTGGCGAGCCGCGCGGCTATCTCGAATTCACCAAGGCCGACGGCGACAAGGCCTATATCAAATGGATGATCCAGGCGATCTTCGTGCCCGGCCCCGATGGTAAGCCGAAGCTCCTGGACAATGGAGTCTGGCAGGTCGCTGGAGGAACCGGCAAGTTGGCGAAGCTGAAGGGCGCCGGTACGTTCCACTTGGTTGCCACAGGACCGACAGAACGCCGGTTCGTGCTTGAAGGTGAGATCGTCCAGTAACTAGTGGGAGTGCCGCCAATGTTGCAGCAGTCCAGGTCTTCGCAAACGGCCGTCCCGGATGACTTGTTGCGCCGTAAGCTTTCGCGGACGGCGTTGCTCCGCATGGCGGATGCGGGTGTCATCGTCGTCGACTGCATCCGCCAACTCCACGAAAGCGGCAGCAATCTTGTTCTTGAAGCATTGCACGGAAGCACGGATTTCACCGAGTGGGAACACTACCCGCCCGACGACGTGCGCGATCCGACCTCACATGCCCAGTACTATTTCCATGCTCATCCGCCGGATGACCGCGACGCGCCCGACTACGGCCATTTCCACACTTTCATGAGATCGAAAGGAATGCCGGACGGAATTCGACCTGCTGAGGTGATTACCCCAGCACCTCAGCCGGACGAAAATGGCCCTCTGTCGCACCTCATTGCCATCTCGATGACACCGACGGGTATGCCCGAGCGACTCTTTACGACCAATCGCTGGGTGACGGGAGAGACCTGGTACAAGGCAGGTGACGTTATCGCCATGCTTGATCGGTTTTCGATCAACCTTGACCGGTCCTCTCCACTTCTCAATCAGTGGCTCAGCGCCATGTTCGTTCTGTTCAGGCTGCAGATAGAGCGCCTGCTGATCGAGCGGGACAATGCTATCTCACGGTGGCGCGCGCAGAACCCGGGCGTTGACGCCTTTGAAGATCGCCGACTGGATGTCGCCTCTTCGATAGAGATATCCCTCCACGACCACATCGAAAGGCTCGATAAGCAGCTTGACGCGATCACCTAGCTGGCAAGACCGCGGGGAAAGCGATGCCATTTCTTCCATCGATGCGTAAGGGCACGAGCCTTTTGGACTTGTTCAAGACATTCCCGGAAACAAACGAACCACTTGTCCAGTTTCACGAGGCATTGAATTTGATCCGAGCTACGTCAAGCCGGCCCCTCTGAACGGCCTGCGAAAGGGAGATATCTGCCGCTCATCGACATGATGAAGCGCTAGGACGAAGGGCCTCGAGACAAGATCTGAAACGTCACACCAGCGGAGAGCCGCTCATGTATCGCATCTTGTTTGGGATTGTCGTTGTGCTTGCTTCCCTTTCTGCCGCCGCAGCAAGCACCGTGAAACCAAGGGACGGCTGGGTGGTGATCGACACCCGCCAATCATTCTCCATGCTTTCGGAAAGGCTCGAAGCTGCCGTGAAAGCCGAAAGGATGGGCCTTGTCACGTCGGCAAGCGCATCGGAAGGTGCAAAAGCGGCCGGATTTTTGATTCCTGGAAACCGCGTGATTGGCGTTTTTCGCAACGATTTTGCGCGGCGCACGCTCGCGGCCAACGTTGCGGCAGGCATCGAAGCGCCGATCCGCTTCTACATCACCGAGAACCCCGATGGGACCGCAACCCTATCGTACAAGAAGCCCAGTTTCGTATTTGGGCCTTATCTCAACGACGGAGCCTCTCAGCTCAAGTCGCTCGGCGAAGAATTAGACGGTGTCTTCGCCAGAATCGCTGACGCCGCGACGACATCAAAGTGACGTGAGGCGGCCGTGATACCCGCGGCTTTGCGCTGCGGCAACCGTAACCTTTTTGCCCTTCCAAGCGAACGTACCCAGACAAGCCACAGCTTGCCGGCGGCGAATCTCCGTCGCTGCGATCATGAATTGGAGGAGCAGAATGTCCAATCGAACCATGTCCATCCTGGTGGCCGGCGCCTTTGCCGCCGCTTTGGGTTCGCTTGCCGCAGGCAGCGCCATCGCGCAGGGAATGAGCAAGGCCGACCAAGAAAAGATGATGATGGAGAAGCAGAAGGAAGTCGCCAGCGCGCTGAAGGGCGGCAAATTCGAAAAGTGCTACGGCGTCGCCCTGAAAGGCCAGAACGACTGCTTCGCGGGCGCCGGCACGACCTGCGCGGGCACCAGCACCGTGAACTACCAGGGCAACGCCTTCAAGCTGGTGGCCAAGGGTACGTGCACGACAATCTCGACGCCGAACGGACCCGGCAGCCTGACGGCAAAGAAAGCGTAAGCACTACCCGTTCGGCGAACGTGAGACCCTTGCCGCCGACTGCCGCTCTGCCTCCGCCGCGGCAAGGGTCAAACGTCATGTTCGGTAGAGCAAAGGAGCCTCTCATGGAAGCATCGCTCCAAGACTATCGACAAAGTGGACAGCCCCTGGCGATTCCTCGTCGCGCGGGCGTCGGCCTGAAGGCCCAGCATTACAGGGCGATCCTGGATACAAACCCGGACATTGGCTTCTTTGAAGTCCACGCGGAAAACTATATGGGTGCCGGCGGGCCACCCCACCGCTACCTCACCGCGATCCGAGAACGCTATCCTCTTTCACTACACGGGGTCGGCCTATCGATCGGTGCCGCCCACCCACTCGATCTGGATCATCTGCAACGCCTTCGGCAGCTCATCGAACGCTATCAACCTGGGCTGTTTTCGGAACATCTTGCTTGGTCAACGCACGAGACCGCCTTCTTCAATGATCTCCTGCCCGTGCCCTACACAACCGAGACGCTCGCACACGTTACCGACCACATCGATCAGGTCCAGGAGACGCTCGGGCGTCAGATGCTTCTGGAAAATCCTTCGACCTATGTCGCTTTCGCCGAAAGTACCTATTCCGAGACCGACTTTATCACCGAAATCGCCCGCAGGACCGGCTGCGGTCTGCTGCTCGACGTCAACAACGTCTACGTCGCGTCGACCAACCACCAATGGGATCCTGTGCGCTACATCAGCGAATTCCCGCTTGGGAAGGTACAGGAAATTCATCTCGCCGGGCACACGCGAGAAGCCGACGAGAAGGGACGTCCGCTGCTGATCGACACCCACGACCGGACCGTCGACGATATCGTGTGGAGCCTTTTTGAACTAGCGATCGCAAGCGTTGGACCAATACCGACTTTGATCGAATGGGACACCAAAATGCCCAGTTGGGCGGAACTTAAGACGGAAGCCGATCGCGCGGAAGCGATCATGTTTGCAGATGGATGTGAGGGCCGACGTTATGCAGCAATTGGCTGAACGGCTCCGCGGCTTCGCCACAGCCTTGCTTGATCCGGCGCTTGCCATCCCGCCCCGCCTTGTTGGGCCCGACGGAGAGCCCAGCGCTCGACGGTTTGCGGTTTATCGCAACAACGTCGTCGTCGGCCTCACAGAAGCGCTTCAGGCCAACTTTCCTGCCGTCTGCCGCTTGGTGGGCGAGGAATTCTTCCAGGCCATGGCCCGCATCTACGTCGCATTGGCTCCCCCGACCTCACCTATCCTTCTCGATTACGGCGTTGGCTTCGCAGAGTTCGTTGCCGGATTCGAGCCCGCTCAATCATTGCCCTATCTTACGGAGGTTGCCCGTATCGAACGGGCATGGACGGAGGCCTACCATGCCGGCGAGGCGCAGGCACTGAGCCCGGAGGCGTTCGCTGACATTCCAAGTAATGCGTTTTCTGTCTTGCGCCTTACTCTCCATCCATCGCTTCGAATTGTTCGTTGCCGATATCCAGCGTTAACGATCTGGCGCATGAACGTCGGTGATGGTGTACCTGCGCCGGTCGATATTGATGCCGGCGGTCAAGACGCACTTGTTCTCCGCTCCGCCGCAGATGTGGAGGTTCGCCTGCTTTCGCCCGGAGGAGCGGATTTTCTCGCCTCATTGCAGCGCGGCGAATGCCTCGCCGAGGCCACCAAATCGGCGCTAAGCACCAACAGACAATTCGATCTTTCGGAAGCTCTCGCGGTGTTGATCAGCGCCGGGGCCTTCATCGGCCGCCCGTCAAAAGACGGCTTCTCTGAAATGGGCTCAAGAGCAATATCGACAGAGAGGAGCTGCTCATGAACTTTTTTCCAAAAACCATTCGCTCAATTATCGACGCTCTGACGCCTGTCGCGACGGCCGTTGCCCCGCCGCTGCTGCGCGTCGCGCTGGCTGTACCGTTTTTCAAGTCAGGACTGACGAAGTGGGACGGCTTCTTCTCACTGTCACCGGCCGCGGCGTTTCTCTTTGAGGAGGAGTTTAAGCTTCACATTTTTGGAGCAGCTTATGACCTGCCTGCGCCAGAGATATTGGCGCTTTTCGACGGGATCACCGAGATTGTACTGCCGGTCCTACTCGTGCTCGGATTTGCGACACGGTTCAGCGCGCTTGGGCTTCTCATCATGACCGGAGTCATTCAATTGGTCGTGCCCGAAGGGTGGGCTAATTTCCATCTGCCTTGGGCAGCTTTGGCGGTGGCAATTATCGCTTTGGGCCCTGGCCCGCTATCACTTGATTACCTGATCGATCGACACGTTCGGTCAAGCTAGATGGGCTCTCACCATGGTCTTGGAGTCGGTTATCACATGCCCGTACTGCGGAGCGACGAAAACTGAACAGATGCCGCAGGATGCGTGCCAATTCTTCTACAATTGCACCGGATGCGGCGTACGCCTGAAACCGAAGCCGGGAGATTGCTGCGTGTTCTGCTCTTACGGATCGGTACCTTGTCCGCCAGTTCAAGAACAGCGTCATTGCTGCAATTCTGGCGGCAAGTAGTCGGTAGGGACGCAGGCTACCCTGGCGTTGATGTCCTTTTGGCCATTCTAGCGATCAGATGTGCGAACTGAACCGTGCAAGGCGAGTTCCGCTTCGAGTTCGGCAATCCGCGAGGTGAGCGGCCCCGTCAACGCGCTCGCCTCATCGAGCGTGAAGCGCTTGGTGATGTGCTGCGGGCAATTCCAGTCGAACCCTTCGATCTTGATCAGGAAACCGCGTTCGACACGGGCACGGTAGTCCGGCACTTCCAGTCGGGACAGCGATGCCTGGTCGTCCAGACCGACGATCTTCGCGCGCCCGAAAAGCTTCAGCCGCATCTTGTTCGCATAGTCCATGAAGAACAATGACACACGGTCATCGATCATCAGATTTCCGACGCTGACATATTGTCGGTTGCCGCGGAAATCCGCGAAGCCGATCGTGGTCTCGTCGAGAACACGTACGAAACCTGTCGGGCCGCCGCGATGCTGGATATAAGGCCAGCCTGTCTCGCTGACCGTCGCCATGTAAAGCGAGTTTCGGGCCGCGATAAATCCGGCCTCCGCCTCACTCAGGTGATGGTTCACGGTTTCTGAAACGCTTTCCATGCGAGCATAGGACATCCGGCTGCCCAGTTGCTCCTGCACCTTCTTGACTGTCGGTGTGAAGGCGATTTCCGCGAAACGATGAGACATGACATCTTCCTGAGAGTCGAAGCGCGTTAGAGGTTGAAGTCGGATAAACCCGGATGACCCGCTGGCCGCGGGCCTTGCGGCCAGCGAAACTTCCGATCGCTCTCCCAGATCGGTTGATCGTTGATGCTCGCGAAGCGCAGACGCATTAGCCCGCGTTCATCAAAATCCCAGTTCTCGTTGCCGTGGCTCCGGAACCAATTGCCTGCATCATCGCGCCACTCGTACGCAAAGCGCACGGCAATACGGTTCTCGGTAAAGGCCCAGAGTTCCTTGACCAAGCGATACTCGAGCTCACGCGCCCACTTGCGCGTTAGGAATGCGATGATCTCGGTCCGACCGACCGGAAACTCCACCCGATTTCGCCAGCGGCTATCCTCTGTATACGCCATCGACACACGTTCGGGGTCACGCGTATTCCAGGCGTCCTCAGCCAGTCGGACCTTCTGGATCGCGGTTTCGCGCGTGAAGGGCGGCAGCGGTGGGCGGGTGCCGGCAGGTTGAATTGTCTTGGTCATTGAATTCCCTCCGCTCGTTCCGGGATCCGGCGCGGCGAGACCGCGCCGGTCCTTTGGATTAGAATTAGGCAGCCTTGTTCAGGTCGATCTTCGGGAAATCGATCTCCACCTGGGTCGCCTTGCCGAGCAGGTTGGTGAAGATGTTCATCGCGACATGCGTGATGATCTCGATGATCTCGCCGTCCGAGTGACCGGCCGCACGAACGGCGTCGAACTCGACCTTGCTTACCTGACCGGTATGCTCGACGAGCGCACGGGCGAAGGTCAGCGCGGCTTCCGCCTTGGCGTCCGACGAACGGCCCACGCGGTTCGCCAGCATCTCCTGATTGTCGAGGCCAACCTTGCGGCCGATGGCCGTATGCGCCGAAACGCAATACTGACAGGCGTTCTGCTCGGCGACGGCCAGCGCGATGCGCTCGCGGGTCTTCGGGTCCAGCAGACCCGCGCCGGCGATCCCATGGATGCCGAGAAACGCGCTCAGCGCCGCCGGGGAATTGGCAAGAGCGCGGATGAAGTTGGGAACCATGCCGAGGCCGGCATTGACGGCGTCCAGCAGTTGTTTGGCTTCGCCAGTGGCGGTTTGGGGGTCGATGACGGCAACGCGAGCCATGAGATCAGTCCTTGTCTGTGATGGTGCGGTGCTCTTCGGCGCCGCTCCGTTAGACAATGACCGCTTACGGTTCTTGTAAGAATACTCACAATATGGAATTCATTATTCCGTATAGAGGAATAAATAGATGGATCGCTTGCACGAGCTCGAGGTCTTTGTCGCGGTTGCCGACGCCGGTAGCCTTGCCAAGGCCGGAACCCGGCTGCGCCTGTCGCCTCCCGCCGTAACCCGGGCGCTTTCTGCGCTTGAAGACCGCCTCGGAGCTCGTCTGTTCAACCGTACGACCCGCAGCCTGATGATCACCGATGTCGGCCAGCGCTTCCTGGAAAGCGCCAGGCGTATCCTCATGGATCTGGACACCGCCGAGAAGGAAGCGGTCGGCGAAAGCGCAATGCCGCAAGGACATCTGACGGTGACCGCGTCCGTCACCTTTGGCCGGTCTGCCTTGGCCCCTGTAGTCTGCGGCTTCCTCAGTCAGCATCCGCGCGTCACAGCATCAGTGCTGCTCCTGGACCGGATCGTGAATCTCGTCGAGGAAGGCATCGACGTGGCCGTGCGGATCGGTCCCCTACCGGATTCAAGCCTAATCGCGAAGCGCATCGGAACCGTGCGCCGAGTCCTGGTCGCAAGCCCCGATTACTTGTCCCGCCGAGGAACGCCGACCGCGCCCACAGACCTAAAGCTTCACTCGGTGATCGCCTTCACTGGCCTGATGCCCAATCGAGAATGGCGCTTCAATAACGGGCAAAGCCCAAACAGCGTCGTGCTCAATCCGACATTCGAGATTAACGATGCTCTCGCCGCCATCCAGGCCGCGGAAATGGGTCATGGGATCACGATCGCTCTCTCCTACATGGTCCATGACAAGATCCAAGAAGGTAAGCTGGTCCCCGTCCTCGATGGCTTGACGCCGCCGCCAACGCCCGTTCATCTCGTCTACTCACAAGCTCGGCTCGTTGCACCGAAGGTCCGGGCTTTCGTCGACTTCGCAGCGCCTCGCCTCAAGGCCGTGCTCGATCAGCTCTCCTCGACGACCCCACCGAAATAATGGCCTCGGACGGATTGCCTGCATGCTGTAGCCATTGAATGTCGAAGCAGCGCATTGCATCGTGTTTGGAGGCACCAAACTCGGCTGGGGCATCGCCCTAGTCTGAGCGCTCAAGGCCATCCACCGTCCGGCTGCTTCGGATGTTATGGGCAGAACTTGGCTCTTTTTTTATCGATCACTGGTCCAAATCAACTATCGAAGCGCGTCCGGCCGCCAAGTTACATCGTGATCTGTACTTTCCCTATCGACCACGCAAGAGCGTGGTATATTGCAGGCCGATATTGTTGGCGATCTCCTTCAGTTTCGGAACCAGGACCGTGTCGACCTGGCTTTGAGGCAGCGCGTCGCGCAGGAATATCAGCGCCATTGCGGCAACCGCCGTATCGCCCGAAAAGACTGGGACCGAAATCGCGCGTGTTCCTTCGATCGGCGTGTTATAGTCCTGCACGCCGTAACCCCGCGCAAGCGCCTCTGAAATGTGACGTCGCGTGGCTTTCGCAACGTCGCCCCGCTCGGACGCTTTCTCCTGCATCAGGGCTGTGCGGATGATCTCCTCTCGTCGCTGCGGTTTCGACCAGGCCAGCAGCGCGATGCCCGATGCGGAATGCAATAGTGGAAATCGCACATGCTCAAACCGCCGGAGGTTGATCGGCGCACTGTCGCGATTTGACACTTCGATGATCATCGTCGCGCCTTCGCGAACCATGAACTCCGCCGGCCATTTCACAACCGCCGCGAAGTCATTCAGGATGCGACGAATGGTCAGTGTCGGCGCGCTCTCTCGGTTGACCGAACTAAACAGGTCACGGACCCGGGGCAGTAAACGGTAACCTTTGTTCTCCGCGCGCTCGACGTAGCCACCAGCTCTGAGGGTATGGAGCAGACGGACAATGGTCGCTTTCGGCAGTCCCGTGGCGTCAACCAGAACGGAAAGGCTCGCTGGCGAAAACTCGTTGATGGCCGCAAGCAGAGAAAGCCCGCGTTCCAGCGCGTGAACGGTTTGAGGCGCACGTGTCCCAGCCATCACCTGCTCCAAACGGGAGAACCTCAGCGGTTCCGCATTGTGGTCCACCAAGCGGACCATTGGTCTATTTTGCTTCCACTCACTGCTTTTGTGAATTCACTATTTGCACAACCGCCAAATATGGCGGACCGACAAATTCGGGAGGAAACAATGCACGTCAGGCAGCCGGACCGGCGGTCCGTTCTGAAAGGAGCAGCATTGCTGCTGGGCGCTGCGGCTTCGCCATTCGCATGGGCAAAGAGTTGGGCGCAAGGCCAGAATACCGTGCGTATCATCTACGGCTTCTCTGCGGGAAGTGGCGGCGACACCATGGCACGCATCGTTGCCGACAAGCTGAGCACCGGGCTGTCTAAGCCCGTTATCGTCGAAAATCGCATCGGCGCGGCTGGTCGGCTTGGCACTAAAGCAGTGGTGAGCGCCGCACCGGACGGCATGACGCTGTTGTTCACTCCCAACCCCCCGGTTTCCATCTACCCGCATTCCTATCCGAACCTCGAATTCGATCCCGTGCGCGACCTGACACCGGTTTCGTTGATTGCCACCTTCGACGTAGCGCTCGCTGTTTCGTCGAAGAGCGACATCAAGACCGTCAAGGAGCTGATTGCCTGGGCGAAGGCCAATCCTTCCCAAGCCAACTATGGCTCTCCGGGCGCCGGCGGACTTGGCCATTTCTTCGCCGTCATGGTTGCAACAAGTACCGGCCTGGACCTCAAGCACGTCAATTATCGCGGATCCGGAGCGGTCATGACTGATCTGCTCGGGGGACAGATTCCAATCGCCGTGGTTCCGCTCGGCGATGCTCTCGAATTACATCGTGGCGGCCGGGCACGGGTGTTGGCGACATCGGGCGACGCGCGTTCGCCGCTGCTGCCTGACGTGCCGACCATGAAGGAAGCCGGTATCAACGTTCAGGGCCAAGGATGGTATGCGGTCTATGCACCCGCCAAGACCCCGGCCGAGACCATCAAGCAGCTCAACAAAATCATTGTCGATAGCTTTGCAGACGAAGCGACCAAAGCGAAGGTCCTAGATTTGAACATGGTCCCGAGAACATCGAGCCCTGAGGACCTCGCCGCCTTCCGTGATGCGGACAGCGCCCGCTGGGCGCCGGCGGTCAAAGCATCAGGATTTAAACCGCAACAATGAAGCTTTTCTCGTACAAGGATCGGCCTGTTCACCTCGGGCCCTATCCGCTGGAACGGCTGCGCCGGTCACAGGTGCAGCCGACTTTGGACGATGTGCCTGCGATGCGAGCTGTGTCGTTTGTCGATGCCAACAATCCGGAATCGCTTGTCAACGCGATGACCCGATATATCGGCATGTTCGACGTGGTACGCGACGGTGCCGTCACGTCGCTGCCCGCCGAAATTCCAGACGATCCGCAGGAACGCAGCAATCACCTCAAGGCCGCCGGCTATTATTACGACGCCACCATGGTTGGCGTCTCTGCGCTGCCGGCAAGCGCCCTGCTCGGCACGCCGATTCGTAATCCAAGCCTTCCAGCTCTTGTCGCTGAACTCGAGAAGGGACAGCCAAAGACATTCGCTGCGGGAATCGATGTCATCTATGCGGACGTGCTGGAAGCCGCGCGCAAGACGCTCGATCCGATACCTCATCACACCCATGCGCTGGTGTTCCTGGTGGAGTACACGCGCGACCCTGTGCCGTCGGAACTGGGAACCGACTGGCTTTCGGGCAGTCAGGCGCAGCGCGCCGGTCTGCTCGCCGCCAACACGGCAATCCTGCTCTCGAGCTATATCCGCCTGCTGGGCTATGAAGCGCGCGCACATACGGTGACCAGCAGCGACGTCGATCTGAACAAGCTTGCGGTCGCGGCCGGGCTTGCGACCGCGAGTACGGACGGCCGGGTGATCGAGAACCCCTATGTCGGCAGCCGCTTCGGACTCGCCGCCGTGACCACGACACTTGCGCTCGCACCGGATCTCCCCCTTGCGGCCCAGGGCTTCGCCGACCGGCTCAGGAGTCACGGTCCGGCCTGGTGGCTCGGCAAAGGCACCGTCAAGAACGCCTTCAACCGTATTCCCTATCGACGCCGTCCCTTCCATCTTAGCGCCTATCCTTTTGAAAAGCTGAAGCGGCGAGACGAGACCACAACCTTTATCGACGAACCGCGCGTGCCACGTTTTCCCAAACGCGCCGACTTCTTCGCCCGCGCCGTGTTCGGCGACATGGGCAAGGAGATGCAGAACAACGCCAAGGGCGGCTTCTATGTGCAGAAATCCGCGATCGGCGCCTGCGCCCGCCGCGCGCTGGGCGCGCTACTGCTGCTGCAATTCGGCGAGGCACGAGGAGCTATCTCGCCGTCCGTGTCCGATCCCGCTCGCAATGCCGCGAACGTGAAGGCCGCCTCCTATTACATGGCAACCGATGCGGTCGGGCTCTCACGCTGTCCGCAATGGGCGTATTACAGCCACGACGCCGCCGGCAACGAGATGAAGCCATACCACAAGAATGCGATCTCAATGCTCTACGATCAGGGGCATGAGACCTTCGAGGGCGCGAGCGGTGACGACTGGATTTCGGTGGCGCAGAGCATGCGCGCCTATCTTCGCTTCTCCCTGCTCGGAGGCGTGATCGCCGAGCAGATCCGCCGGCTCGGCTATTCGGCTCGCGCGCACACTGTCCTCGACGGCGATGTGCTCCAGCCCCCGCTTCTGCTGCTGTCCGGATTGGGCGAAGTTTCGCGCATCGGCGAGGTGATCCTTAATCCGTATCTCGGGCCGCGCCTGAAGTCCGGCGTCGTCACCACAGATCTTCCATTCACTTACGACAAGCCGCTTGACTTCGGGTTACAGACCTTCTGCAACAACTGCAACAAGTGTGCGCGCGAATGTCCGTCCGGTGCGATCACCGCCGGGCCGAAGCTGATGCATAACGGCTACGAGATCTGGAAGTCCGACGCCGAAAAATGTGCGCGCTATCGGATTACCAATCAAGGCGGCGCGATGTGCGGCCGCTGCATGAAGACCTGCCCGTGGAATCTGGAGGGCCTATTTTCGGAAGCGGCGTTCCGATGGCTGGCGATGCGCGCTCCGAAAGCCGCACGATGGATCGCCTGGCTGGACGACAAGCTCGGCCGCGGCGGCATCAATCCGGTCAAGAAATGGTGGTGGGACATCGAACTCGACCGCGCGACCGGTCAGCACAAGCGCGCCAAGGCGACACATGCCCGCGGCCTCAACCTCGACCTCGATCTGAAATACGAGGATCAGACGCTCGCAGTCTATCCTGCCGATGTCATGCCGCCTCCCTACCCGGTCCCGTTCCCGGTGAACCGCGAGGCCGGCATAGAGCGATATCGCTCGATGCTGTCACCCGCACAGCACAGGAAACGGATCGCGAATGGCGAGACCGCGAACCTCGTTCCGCAGTTCAGGATGCCCGACGGACCGCCGCCGGTGTTTCCGGTCATCCTGAAGAAGCGCGAGGATATGGCCGAGGATGTCGCGCGCTTCGAATTCGTAGCGGCCAATGGCGGCGAACTACCGAGATTCGACGCAGGCTCCCATGTCGACGTGGTGATTGCACCGGAATATCTGCGGCAATATAGCCTCGCCGGCAACCCGGCCGACAATTCAAAATATGTGCTGGGCGTCCAGCGCGAACCGCAGGGTCGCGGCGGCTCGATCCTGATGCTGCGTGCATTCCGCGAGGGCCGGCGCGTGTTCATCTCGCCGCCCCGCAATCACTTTCCGCTCGACGAGACGGCGTCGAAATCGTTCCTGTTTGCGGGTGGCATCGGCATTACGCCGATGCTGACCATGGCGCACCGGCTGCACGAACTGGGCCGCGATTTCGAGCTGCATTACAGCGCCCGCAGCCGCGCATCCGCCGCCTTCATGTCGGACCTGTCCCACGTTCCGTGGCATAACCGAGTCCGCTGGCACATGAAGGATGAAGGCGCCCGCGCAGATTTCGACGCTCTGCTACCGTCCTATCGCGACGGCTACCATCTCTATACCTGCGGATCGCCGCGCTACATGGACGGGCTTTTTGTGATCGCGGCTGCGAAAGGCTGGCCTGAAGAGGCGCTACACCGCGAATATTTCACGGTTCCGGAACCGCCGGATTACGTGAACGAGCCGTTCGTGCTGAAGCTCGCGCGGAGTGGCAAGCGCATCGAAATTCCCGCCGACAAGCGGGCGACCGACGTGCTGGCCGAACGCGGTATCGCGGTGGACACCAAATGCTCCGACGGAATCTGCGGCGTCTGTTCCGCCAAGGTTCTGAGTGGAACGATTGAACATCGCGACCATGTCCTGAGCAAGAAGGAGCGTCAGCAGAAGATGATACTTTGCTGTTCACGTGCCGCGGAGGCAGGCGGGGAGGTTGAGATCGACCTTTGACGCATGGCTTTTCCGCCATGCCAGATCTGCCGGCGCGTCCGCGCGCGTTGTCCGGCTTACCCGGGGGGTGGGTGTACTGCGAGGCACCCTCCACGACGTCGACCTAATTGAAATTATTCGGCTATTTTCTCTGCCCGGCGTCTATCCATCCAAGACCAGGACCGTTCGCATCCAAGTTGCCAACTTGGATGCGAACGCCTATTCCCGACGCGCTCAAAGTGCTCGCCGAATAACTAATGACTATTTCCACCGCAAAAGGTGAAGGCCGCCTTTTGAGGCGACCTTCATTGTTGGTTGAACTCTGCGATGCCGGCGCGCGAGGCGTAGCCGGAGTGCACCAGCACCCGTTCAAGCTACAGCTTCATGCGCCTCATAGCCTCATCAAGCTCCGCTGCGGCTTCGGCCCGTGCGACCTCCCGACGATAATCGGCAAGTTCAGAGCCGTCGTAGAGCCGATCAAACTCGCGCCAGCGATACTTGGACTCGAAGCCCGCCGCACGCTGTGCTGCCGGCCCGATGTTCTCCGAAAAGCCGACCACCCGCCGGGCATAGACCGGCGCCGAAGGATAGAAAGGGCGCGGAGCAAAGATCTCGCGCAACTTCACGGCCGGAGCATCCGGACTAACGCAAAACCATTCCTCAGGAAGTCCCTTCATCACGTAGCGCACCCACCGCCACATATCGGCAGCAGCGCTGGCATCAGTCGAGTACCGCCGCGGCAGGAACCCACCTTTCTTCGTGCGCGGCGAAAGGTGAACCGCATAGACCTCGGCACGACGACGGCCGCTAAGGCGAGTGAGACACTTCTCAGCCCACACCTCGAAGGCTGCCGCCTTTTCGCGCGGGACATACAGAAGCTGGTGGGTGTGGAAGCCGTTCACCTGCGTATTCTCGTGGACGTACGCATAAACATGCGGCGAGCTTCCGAAAGCTGCCCGCTTGTTCATCCGCCTCCTGTCCGATTCCAATTCGCCAACGCGAAGCCACGCGGCAGCCTCTTTATTGAAGGCAGAAAGCACCGCTGCGGCACGCGCGTGATCGACGATGCCGAGTCCGCGCCACAAGATCGTCAGGTGACCATTAAAGGCAAGCCCGAAGCTCCACATCGTGAACGCAGCCGCCTCGTAAAGGCGAACCGCATCATGTCCAGTGAATGACCGTGACGGCGGCAAGCTCCGACCATCGTCTGCGGCAAAGGGATTCCGACCTGCCCTCGATCCAACGATCGCGGGGACGAGGGGCCACTCTTCGCGCTTGAGGTGAGGCCAAATTTCCGCGCTGTTTTCGTAAATGCGACGCTTGATGTTCTCAATGAACGCAGCGTCGCTCGTGAGACGGGAGAAGTCCGACATGATTAGCCCTCCTTCCCCGGCTTGAGGCTGGTGTCCCGCTCCTCCGCTGAGTCACTTTCGGCGCCCTCAATGTCGATGCCAAAGTTGCGGAACAGGTTGTCGTCGCGATTGTCCTTGAACTTGACCGGACCCATTTTCCGCCAAGCATCGGCAATCTTGGCGCGCTCCTCAGAAGAAAGGCCTTCAACAAGGTCGAGCGTGCGGATCGCCTCTTCCACATCGCCATGAACTTGCAGCTCGGCGAGCTCCTGAGCGAGCGTCGCCGAGGCCAGTTCGTCGACGAGCGTGTCTTCCGAAACCGGCGCGGTGACAGGACTGTCGACATCCACATTAATTCCATGCGGAATAGTGGGCATTCCCAACTGATCCGCGACACTCGGAATTCCGGGGATGAGGCTCGGAAGGCCGTCGTGGGTCGGCCAATACGGTTTGCGCAAAGGCAGCGGGCGCTTCTTCCGAGGATATGCCGTTAGCGTCAGCCGCTCGCGGACCAGGTTCTGATAGAATCCGTCGCCATCCGCACAACTTTCGAGCACCCGGCGGGCACCATAATGCCCTCCGATGAGATCGAAAATGCAGCAAGCTTTAGCGCGCTCGTCCAGATCATCAATCTTGAGGATGAACTCGAGCAGCTCGGGGCGAAAAAATACAAGCCTTGACTTCATGGGTCGCATAAGCGAACTCCTGTTGTGTGGAGCCCGCCTCGACGAGGCCAGAAAGAAACAAGAAAAAGCGTCCACTTATATATATAGAGTTTCGAAGGCATGTTCGACCTTCGTTCTTTTCACTTTGTCGACCGACGTAACCCGAAAGACACGTTTCTTCTCGGTTAGAGGGTTTTCATAACCCTCTACAGCCAGTGAGAGTGCCGTTTACGACCGTGCGCCGCTGCAGCGTTGTAAAAGCTAACGCCAATTTCCCGCGATGACGCCGGCTACGATCGCGTGCTACAAAACCCGCGGACGAGTGGCCATCAGAACGCGGTTTTGCTGAGAAAAATGGGTCACGCTGGGTATCCTAGTTCCCCAGCCAAGTCCGGTTAACCCCTTGATATGTCTTACTCGGAGTCGCAGCACTCCGGGAGAGAGCACGTCGCTGTCGCACACGGATTGTGTGAGGAGGCGTCGTGCCAACCATTCAGCACGTTCATCGCCGAGGGGCCGTCTATTGGTGGCGCCGTCGGCTCCCTGTCGCCTGCCCTCTACGGACATGTGGAAAGCGCCACCCTCGCCATGTTCAGGCTTCCCTAGGCGTGCGCGAAATAGGAGCGGCTCGTGCTCTCGCGGCTCATTTGACCGCCTGGAGCGAGGTGGTTTTTGAGCGGATGAAGACGGGCATGCTTTCTGCCAGCGAATGCAACAGTGTCTTGCAGGCCGAAATCAAGCGCCTGCGCGCGCGCTTTGGGGCACTGAGCGCCATAGACATTGCGGACGGAATCCGAGCTCAGGAGGCCCGTGGCGACCGCATCGCCGCAGCAGGATACGCGCTTGTTGCCTCGCGCGGTTTGAAGTTCGACATCAGCCCAGCGGATCGGGCGCGACTGCAAAGCGAAGGCCTAGCGCCGGCAGAGATCGATCAGATCCAGCCTTTGCTTGCCGCATACATGCAAGCGGGACTCCTGCCTCCGCCTCCGGGAAAAATGGCACGCCTGCTGCGGGAGCAAGGTCATCCTGACACCGAAATCAATCGCGCACAGGCCCGAAACCTCTATTTGCGGGCCCTCTCGATCGCCCTGCGCGAACAAGCCGATATCTACGAGACGGGTTTTTCTGACGACAGCGAACATCTTGCCCTCATTGCCTCCGCCACCGTTCGCGATCTCTCGCCACCAAGCCAGCGCCACGAACCGGTCTTGGCCTCAGTACCGCCAGCCTCTGCTCCTCCTGCGACACTGGAAAGCAGCAAAACGGAAAGTACCAACCCTCGACAGGCCGCTGCGATGATTAGCTTGGCCGCCGCGGGCGAAAAGCTGATTGCCGAAAAGAAGAAATTCAAGCGGTGGAACGGGAAGTCAGCCGGCCAAGCGGAGCAGACCTTTCATGACTGCAAAGCTCGAACCGCGAGATATTGAGCTGCTGCCACCCGTAGCAGCCGGCCAGCCCATGAGAAGACCGCGGCGTCGAAAACGGCGTAGCTAGTTCTACGGCAAGGCGGGGCGCCTGCCCTAGGTCTTGCAGTCATTAAAGGAAAGGGCTTTGCCGGTTGGCTCGCACGGACGGCCGCGCGATTTCTGTAAGGTGGCCACAACCGATGCGCCGCGGGCTCGATGTCGCGATGGCCTCTTAAGACGGAGAAGCGGCAACGTTAGCCGCCAACATCACGCGCTCAACGTCCGTTATGGAATATCGGCAGGCCTGCTTGATCTGAGACACAAATCCGCACGTATGCAACATAGCCGCTACGCCCGGCGGCCTGATCACCGGTGAAACACTGTCCAATCTGATACTTAGCAAAGCAATTCCCTGAGGAGGTAAACAGGGAGAGGCTATTCCGTATCAGGGACTACTCAACCAATATTCAGAGATCTAGCCGAACTTGAACAGCACGCCGTAGCCGCCGCGCGGATAGCTCCACTCGATATCGCCCGAGGGTTCCGCAATGACACGGCAGGTGCCGCACTCGACGCAGCCGTCCGGCGTGATCTCCACCTGCCCTTTGTCGTTGAGCTCATAGCAGCGCGCCGGGCAGACTTTGAGCAAGGCGAGCAGCGCCGGCGTCGGCGACGTGTGCGGCCGAACCTTGATGTGGGCGCGGCCGGTATCGACCAAATAGCGATTGTAGAAGAGCTTGTCCTCGACGCGCACGGAGAGTTCGGTTGTCATAAGTGGATCTCCTTTCCGTTTCAGCCCGTCCTCAGCGCCACGCTCGCGCGAAGCGGAACGCATCGCCAAACAGACCCGTCCACGAACGCGCGGCAATGAAAGACCGCAGCGTCGTCTTCTCCTTCTCCACCTTCGGCGTTCCGTCCACGCGCACGAAGCTCTGCATCGCCTTCGATACGATCTGCGGATAAGTGAGGAAGAAGTTTTGCGAATGGGTGTGCAACAGCGCCGGCATATCCTTGTACTTCTTGAGATCTTTCATAACGAAAGAGTCATCGATCATCTTCTTGTAGAGCGCCAGATTGTCGGCCGTCATAGGATCGCGCCTGGCTTTGATCAAAAAGATCGCTTCGGCGGCGATCCGCCCCGAGGTCATGGCGAGATTGGAGCCCTCGCGGTGGATGGCGTTGTTGAGTTGCGCGGCATCGCCGACAACGACCCAGCCGTCGCCGTAAAGCTGCGGTATCGCCTTGTAGCCGCCTTCAGGGATGAGGTGGGCGGAATATTCCTTGACTTCCGACCCCTCGATCAGCGGTGCGACGGAGGGATGCCGCTTGAAGCACTCGAGCAGGCCATAGGGCGTCTCGCCGGTCTTCTGGAAATCGGCGATCAAGCAGCCGATGCCAAGCGAGATCGATTCTTTGTTGGCATAGATGAAGCCCATGCCGGTCATGCCGCGCGAGATCGTTCCAGCCGCTTCGATGACGGTCCCCTCGTCGCCCTTGAGATTGAAGCGCGCCTCGATGGTCTCGCGTGGCAGGAAATGCATTTCCTTGACGGCGAGCGCGACGTTTTCCGGCTTTGGGATCTCGCGCAGGTGCGCGCGCGTGCCAAGTAATCCGTTCACGCCCTCGGCCAGCACCACGACGTCGGCATGCACCTGCCCGCCACCGCGGTCGGTGCGCACGCCGATGACCTTGCCATAGGCATCCTGGACCAGCTCCGTTACCGTCGTCTCGCACAGGACGGTCGCGCCGGCCTCCCGCACCTTCGAGGAGAACCAGCGATCGAACTGCGCGCGGATAATAGTGTAGCGGTTGGGCCGCTCCTCGTTGAAATCGTCGGAGCGATAATGCAACCCGACATGCGCGCGGTCGTCCATCATCCAGAAGCGCTGTTCGACGAGATGGCGTTCGAGCGGCGCGTCCTCGCGGAAGTTCGGGATGAGCTTCTCCAACATGTCGGCGTAGAGAATCGCGCCCTGCACGTTCTTCGAGCCGGAATATTCGCCGCGCTCGAGCTGCAGCACCTTGAGGCCGCGTTGCGCGAGCGTGAGCGTAGCCGCATTGCCGGCCATGCCGGCGCCGACCACGATGGCATCGAAACGTTCGTCGATCATCGCGTTGCTCTCCTCTAGCTGGCCAGCCGGTCGCGCGCATGCGGTGACAGGCGCTTGCGGAAGGCTTCGGTCAGCGCCGGCATCAGCCGGATTGCGTCGGTGACGATGGCCAAGTGCGCAAAGTCGAAGATGGGCGCGTTCGGATCGGTATTGATCGCGACGATAAGGTCAGCACCCTCGACACCGACGCGATGCTGGATCGCGCCCGAGATGCCGGCGGCGATGTACAGCTTCGGCCGGATGGTCTTGCCGGTCTGGCCGATCTGGCGGTCCGAGGTGACCCATCCCTTCTGCACCAAAGGCCGCGAGCAGCCGTACTCGGCGCCGAGCACGCCCGCGAGCTGCCGCACCAATTGGAAGTTCTCGGGCGAGCCGAGCCCAAGGCCGCCAGCGACGACGACATCCGCGTAAGCGAGATTCGATTTACTCGAATCGCGGTCCGGCACGAAGGCGAGCACCTTGGTGACGATATCGGCCTCGACCAGGCCCAGCGGATGCTCGACGACCCGGCCGGCGACACGTTCCACCCGCTCCGGCATCGGCATCACGCGCGGGCGCACGGTCGCCATCTGCGGCCGATAATTGAGCGTGTAGATGGTGCACAACAGCGAGCCCCCGAACGTCGGCCGGGTTGCGGCCAGAGAACCGTCGGCGTCGACATCGAGCTCGGTGCAGTCGGCGGTCAGCCCCGTGAGCAAGGTCGTCGCTACGGCGCCGGCAAGATCGCGCCCGAGCGTGGTGGCGCCGAGCAGCAGAATTTCCGGCTTATAGGTGTTGACGAGATCGGTGAGTGCCTTGGTGTAGGACTCGTTGCGATAGTCGGTCAGTACGTCGTCGGCGATCAGGTAGGCGAGATCGGCGCCATAGCAGAAGGCTTCCACCGCGACCTGACGCGTCGCCTCGCCGGACGGGCCGATAACGACGGCGGCGAGCTCGACCTTGAGCTTGTCGGCGAGCTTGCGCCCTGCGCCCATCAGCTCCCAGGACACCGGGTGGACCTGGCCGCGCTCCTGCTCGATGAACACCCAGACGTGCTTATAGGCTTTGAAGTGCTCGGGCAGTTCCTTCTTGGTGGCGGCGCGTCCCGCGGCCGAGGCTGCTTTGGGCGGTTGTGTCATCTCTTCCCTGCCTGCTCATTGATAGCCGCGCGCGAGCGCGACAAGCTCGGACTCGATCTTCGGCTGCTGCTTGAAGATGGCGTCGATCACCGCCTCCGCCGGCGCCTTGTCGCCGATCTCGATCAAGCTCGCCTTCTGCGCGCGTGACGACGGCGCAAATACCTTCTTGACGATGGTCGGTGAACCGCGCAGACCGCACTTGGCGATGTCCTCGACGCCGGCATCCTGTGCGCTCCACTTGACGATCTGGGCACGCGCGGCACGCAGCGCGTCCGCCATCGAGCCGCGGCGGATCTCGTTTGTGGCCTCCAACATGGTGATAAGACACGGCAGACGGCTGCGCAGCACCTGCACGCCGCCTTCCGCGCGCCGCTCCACCTCGATGCTGCGGGCTTCCGGATCGATCGAGGCCACCTTGGCTACATAAGTGAGCTGCAGCAGGCCGAGGCGCTTGGCGATGCCCGGGCCGACCTGCGCGGTATCGCCATCGATCGTTTGCTTGCCGGTGAAGACGACGTCCGGCGGACCAAATGTTTCGCCGACCTTGCGGATTGCGGTGGCCAGCGCGTAGGTGGTCGCCAGCGTGTCCGCCCCGGCGAAGAAGCGGTCCGTCAAAAGGACGGCGTGGTCGGCACCATAGGTCAGCGCCTTGCGCAGACTCTCCTCGGCCGATGGCGGCCCCATGGTGAGCACGGTGACCTCGCCGCCGAACTTATCGCGCAGTTTGAGCGCTTCTTCGAGCGCAAACAGGTCGTACGGATTTACGATGGTCGGCACGCCCTGCCGCATGATCGTATTGGTCACAGGATGCACGCGTATTTGCGCCGAATCCGGGACCTGTTTGATGCAGACGACGATGTGCATGGACCTCACCCGAGCCTTCACGGTCTCGAACAGAGAACAGCAAGGGTCATACCAACCGCGCTGAATGAGATAATCACAGTGATTCAATTGCTTACCGGAACACACCGGCGTCGGAAATCGCACGCGTAACAGGAGAGGTGCGACACTTGTTCGGAATGCGACAATGCCGAAAAAACGGAAGAAACTTTCAATGGGGAACAAGACTACGCAGATACGGCTGCACCGGCAGACCTTCGTTTATTTGAGCACGTCCAGCGGCACGAAATTGGCGGGCTTGGGCGGCGCCACCGCTTCCTTCAAGACTTTGAAGACGCGTTGATCGAGCGGCGAGGAACGGACGAAATCGTCATAGGCGCGTTCGAGCACTGCTTTGCAGCGCGCCGCCACGACTTCATGCGGCAAGCCGTCAAAGTCCTCGCTGGCCAGATACTGTCCCATGCGCTTGAGGATATGCAGCCGCGCCACGTTGACGATTTTTGGGTCATAGGCGACGCCGAGCAGTGCAAAGAAGTCCTCCGCCGCCGAAGCCTTGTTGAGCTTGTCGAGCACGTCGGACTGCATTTTGACCCCAGTCATTTCAGACCTCCTCGCGCGCACCGGACCGATCGTCGCTCATCAGGCGCCGCTGCAAATGGGTCACCCGCGCCTCCAGAAACTCGATACGGTCGAGCACAACCGCAATCGCTTCGCTGACAGGATCTGGCATCAGGTGATGATCGAGGTTGATCCGCCCGATGTATTTGCGGCGTTCCATATCCGGATGCACGATCCTCGCCGGGATGCCGACAACCGTCACCTCCGGCGGCGCGCTCTCGATCACCACCGAATTGGCGCCGACCCGGGTACCCTCCCCGATCGTGATCGGTCCCAATATCTTGGCGCCGGCGCCGACAACAACGCCATTCTCCAACGTCGGATGGCGCTTGCCCGGCGACCACGATGTGCCGCCGAGGGTCACACCGTGATAAAGCGTGACGTCATCGCCGACCTCGGCGGTTTCGCCGATAACGACACCTGCCCCATGATCGATGAAGAAGCGTCGTCCGATCCTGGCACCGGGATGGATGTCGACATTGCTGACGAAACGACCGACCCACGACAACAGCCGCGCCGGAAATTTGAAACCTTCGCGCCACAGGCGATGTGCGACGCGATGCCAGATCATCGCATGCACGCCGGGATAGGTCAGCAAAGTCTCCAACTCGCTACGCGCAGCGGGGTCGCGCACGCGGACACAGGCGACGTCCTCCCGGATGAGCTCGAAGACGGTCGGCCCTTGTGCCGCCAGGGGGTCGTGCGTCGGAACGTCGATGCAGTCGAGCATGGTTCTCTCACGCGCAGTTGGGAAGCTGGTTGTGGACCTCGCGCCAGATCGAGGCCAGAATTTCCGCGGCGACCGGTCCTTTATGCGCCACCGCGTATTCGCGCACACGGGCGAGAATCATGCGCAGCTCTCCGGGGCTGGCGGGAAGTTGTAGGTCGGAAAGCGAGGCGCTGATCGCGGCCAGACCAGAATGCTTGCCGATGACGAAGCGATGCGAGCGTCCAAGCAGGCCGGGGTCTAGCGCTTGATACGTGCGCCGATCCTTAAGCAGACCGTCGACGTGAATGCCGGACTCGTGGGTGAAGACATGATCGCCGACGATCGCCTTGTTGAGCGGGATAGCGCGGGCTGCGGCCGCCGCGACGGTGGCCGCGACCTTGCTCAGTTCGGTGAGCACAGTGCCGGTCTGCCGGCCGTGCAACTGCCAGAGCGCCACCGCAACCTCTTCCAGCGGCGCATTGCCGGCGCGTTCGCCAAGCCCCATCACCGTCACCGAAGCATGGGTGGCGCCCGCATGCACCGCGGCAAGCGTGTTGGCGGTCGCCAGCCCAAGATCGTCATGCGCATGGATTTCGATCTCGAGGTCAGTAGTCTTGCGCAGCGCGGCGACAAGCTCGTAAGTCGAAAACGGATCGAGCACGCTCAGCGTATCGGCAATGCGGAACCGGCGGGCGCCGGACGCTTTGGCAATCGCGATAACCTCGGCGAGAAATTCGCGATCGGCGCGCGAGGTGTCTTCGCCACCAACCGCCACCGAAAGGCCCTTGCTGCGCGCGTAACCGACGACCCGCTTGACGTGATCGAGTGCCGCCCCACGGCCGCCGCGCAGCTTGGCGGCGATCTGAACGTCGGACACCGGCACCGAGAGATTGACCATGGTGACGCCGGTGGCGA
>Ga0255338_1002147_pt1 | contig 31275 bp, 33 predicted proteins | sample MeOH1_35cm_T4_19_FD_203715 | JGI IMG/M metagenome (GOLD analysis project Ga0255338, IMG submission 203715) | Sandy soil microbial communities from University of British Columbia, Vancouver, Canada - MeOH1_35cm_T4_195 | ecosystem: Engineered > Artificial ecosystem > Sand microcosm > Unclassified ... | reverse complement strand
CCGCCATCGGCGCCGTCGGCGGCATCTTGGCGACGCCGATCACATTCACGAGCTATGATGCCGGCACCCTGCTGGCGCTCAAGGGCATTGCCGCCGCCATGCTGGGCGGCATGGGCAATCCGCTCGGCGCGGTCGTCGGCGGGCTGATCGTCGGGCTTCTGGAAGCTTTCGGCGCCGGCTACATTTCGTCGGGCTACAAGGACGCCATTGCCTTCATCGTCATCCTGTTGGTCTTGTTCGCGATGCCGCAGGGCCTGTTCGGCCGCGCCGGCGTGGAGCGCGTCTGATGCGGCGCCTGCTCGACAGTCCTTACGCGGTCGTGGTGCTGCTAGCGCTGATCGTTGCGCTGCTGCCGCTCATCCTGCCGTCGCTGTTCTATCTGCGCGTGGCGGCGATCGTGTGCATCTTCGCCCTCGCCGTGGTCGGCATCAATCTCTTGATGGGCTTTGCCGGCCAGGTGAGCCTCGGTCATGCAGGTTTCTTCGGCATCGGCGCCTATGCGGTGGCGATCGGGCCGACCCATCTCGGCATCCCCTCCTGGGTCTCGCTCATCATCGGCGCCGTGGCGGCCGGGCTGATGGCCTTTCTGGTCGGACGGCCGATCCTGCGCCTGCGCGGACATTATCTCGCCGTGGCGACGCTTGGGCTGGGCCTGCTCATCGCCATGGTCTTCACCAACGAGGCCGGATGGACCGGCGGACCGGACGGCATGCCGGTGCCCCGGCTGGAGGTCTTCGGTTTTCGCGTGTTCGGGCCGCGCATGTGGTACTGGATTTCCGGCGTCACGCTGGTGATCGGCGCCTGGATTGCCGCCAACCTGATCGCAAGCCCCACCGGCCGCGCGTTGCGCGCCATCCACGACAGCGAAACGGCGGCGCGCGTGCTTGGCGTCGATGTCGCCCGCTACAAGCTCGTCGCCTTCGTCATTTCGGCCGTCTACGCCGCCATCGCCGGCGCCTATCTGGCGCTGTTCGACGGGCTGGTGACGCCGATCACCGCCGGCTTTCTGCGCTCGATCGAGTTCGTCACCATGGCCGTCCTCGGCGGCCTGGGCTCCATCTTCGGCGGCATCGTCGGCGCCGCCTTGCTGGTGCTGCTGCCGCAGGTGCTCACCGTGTTTCACGACTACGAGCACATCGCGCTCGGTCTCATCATGATGATGGTCATGATCTTCCTGCCATCCGGCATCGTGCCTGCTCTCGTCGCGCGTTTCCGGAGATGAGCATGCTGGCCGCGTCCAACATCAGCATCAGCTTCGGCGGCCTCAACGCGCTGTCGAACGTGTCGCTGAAGGTCGAGACGGGCGAGATCTTCGCCATCATCGGCCCGAACGGCGCCGGCAAGACCACTTTGTTCAACATCATCTCCGGCCTTTACGCACCGAGCAGCGGCCGTACGACGCTCAACGGCGAAGACGTCACCGGCCTCGCGCCACATTTGCTCGCGCGGCGAGGCCTGTCACGCACCTTCCAGAACCTGCAGATCTTCTTCCGCATGAGCGCGGCCGAGAACGTGATGGTGGGCCGCCATTTGCACGAGCAGCGCAACGTCATCGCGCATCTGTTCACCTTGCCGTCGGTGCTCAAGCAGAACCGCGTTACGCGCGAGAAGGCCGAGGAGCTGATGGCTTTCGTAGGCTTACGCGACATGACCAACCGCCCCGCCGGCACCCTGCCCTACGGCGCGCTGCGACGCCTGGAGATCGCGCGCGCGCTCGCCACCGAGCCGAAGGTGCTGCTGCTCGACGAGCCGGCCGCCGGCTGCAATCCGGTGGAAACCGCTGAGATCGACGACGTGATCCAGAAGATCGCCGCGCGCGGCGTCACGGTCGTGCTGGTCGAGCACGACATGAAGCTGGTGATGAAGATCTCGCACCGTATCCATGTGCTGGACCAGGGCCGCACCATCGCCGAGGGAACGGCGGCCGAGGTGCGCGCCAACGAGGCGGTGATCGAGGCCTATCTTGGCAAACACGGACAGCGGGAGGCCGCGCGTGCTTGACGTTGAGGACATCACCTGCCGCTACGGCCGCATCGAGGTGCTGCACGGCGTCTCGCTCAATGTCGGACGCGGCGAGATCGTGACGCTGATCGGCAGCAACGGCGCCGGCAAGACGACCTTGATGCGCGTCATCTCCGGCATCCTGCCGGCGGCCAAAGGCCGCATTCAGTTCGACAGCGAGCCGCTCGACCGCCTGCCCGCTTATATGCGGGTCGCCCGCGGTATCGCCCAGGTGCCGGAGGCGCGGCAGGTGTTTGCGCCGTTGTCGGTCGAGGACAACCTCAAGCTCGGGGCCTTCCGTCGCCACGCCGCCGACTTGGCCGCCGCGATGGAGCGCGTCTATACGCTGTTCCCGGCGCTGGCCGGCAAACGCCATACCGCCGCCGGCACACTGTCGGGCGGCCAGCAACAGATGCTGGCGATGGGGCGCGCGCTGATGAGCGACCCGCGCCTGCTGCTGCTCGACGAGCCATCGATGGGCTTGGCACCGGTGCTGGTCGATCAGATCCTCGAGACCGTGGTCGCTTTGCGCAAGGACGGCATGACCATCCTGCTCGTCGAGCAGAACGTCAACGCAGCGCTGGCGATCGCCGACCGTGCTTATGTGCTGGAGACCGGACGCATCGTGCTCTCGGGTGAGAGCGCGAGCCTGGCCGACGATCCGCGCGTGCGCGAGGCCTATCTGGGGCTCTGAGATGACTGAAGAGTTCGTTTCCCGACGGGGCTTGAGCGTCGTACGCGGCGGTCGCGGCGAGAAACTGGCCGTGCTGCTGCACGGCCTCGGCGCCAACCACGCGGTATGGTCGCGCATGCTCGAACTTGCCGACAAGCATTGGCACGGCCGCTGGCTCGCGCCCGATCTGCGCGGCCATGGCCGCTCGGTCATGCACGGGCCCTACGGCTATGCGACGCACGCTGCCGACATTGCCGACCTGATCGCCGAGGAAGAACCGGCGAACGTCACTTTGGTCGGTCATTCCATGGGCGGCGTGGTGGCAGCCTTGGTCGCCACCGGTTGGTATGGGCCGCGCGTCGCGGAGGTCGCCGCCTTCGGCGTGAAGCTCGTATGGACGCCGGAGGAGGAAGCCAAGGCGCGCGAGTTGTCGCTGCGCCCGGCGCGTGCCTTCGCCACGCGCGCGGAAGCGATCGATCGCTTCCTCAAAGTGTCCGGCCTCATAGGCCTGGTCGATCCCGATTCCGACATGGCGGCCTCCGGTGTCGACGGCAGCGAAACGCAATGGCACGTCGCCATGGACCCACGCGCCTTCGGCAGCGTCGGCCCGTCAATTCAAGACTTGCTGAAATTGTCGTCAGCGCCGCTACGGCTTGCCGCTGGCGCCAAGGACCCGATGGTAACGCTTGCGCACATGCAGGCGATCGATCCGGCCGCGCGTGTCATCGTGGGCGCAGGCCATAACGTTCACTGGGAAGCGCCCGCACAAGTGTGGGACTTCATCAATAACAAGAACTGAGGAAACGCCATGAAGCTGTCGATCTTCTCCGTCCAGGACCACTACCCGTCCGGCGCACGCACCGTGCCGCAGCTCTATGGCGAGATCATCGCGCAGGCGGAACTGGCCGACAAACTCGGCTACGATACCTTCTGGGTGGCCGAGCATCACTTCCACGAATACGGCGTGGTGCCCAACCCGGCGGTGATGCTCTCGACGCTGGCGCAGCGCACCACCAAGTTAAAGCTCGGCACCGCCATCTCCATCCTCACCTTCCATAATCCGCTCACCGTGGCGGAAAGCTACGCCATGGTGGACGTGCTCTCGGGGGGGCGGCTGGTGTACGGCGTCGGCTCCGGCTATCTGCCGCACGAATTCTCAGGCTATGCCATCGATCCGGCCGAGAAGCGCGACCGCTTCGACGAGAACCTCGCCATCGTGCTCCGCCTGCTTGCGGGCGAGCGCGTCACGGCCAAGGGCAAGTTCAGCAACGTCGACGCCGTGGCACTCAACGTTGTGCCGGTGCAGCGTGAGGTGCCGATCTACGTCGCCGTGCTCCGGCGCGAGGCGGCCTTCCACATCGGCAAGCAGGGCAACAACCTGATGTGCGTGCCCTATGCCTCACTCGACAACTTCGACCAGATCGAGGACCTCGTCGCCGAGTACCGGCGCGGCAAGGCCGAAGCCGGCGTGGCTGCGGCCGACGACGATACCGTGGTGACCTTGCACACACATGTCGCCGAGAGCGACGCGGCCGCGCGCCGCGACGCCGAGAAGGCGTTCAACCTCTACGTCGACACCCGCCTCTATGCGCGCAAGTCGACTTACGACGACGCCATGAAGAACGGCCTGCATTTGTTCGGCTCGGTCGAGACCGTCACCGACAAACTCGTCGCGCTGCACCACATGGGCGTGCGCAACGTCTCGACGCTGCACAATTTCGGCCAGTTGGCGCAGCCCATCGTGCGCGCGTCGATGGAACGGCTGATGCGCGAGGTGCTACCGCGTGTCACCGCACGCGTCGGCAAGCCCGCAAGCCTCGCGGTCGTTTAGCGGAATTATCGTACGGCCCGGCGGCCGGCATGCATTTCCGGGGGTCGTCCGCGCCGCCATAACGGCTTAATAGGAAGGGCATGAACAAGCCCGAGAGCACGCTGCACTTCCCCCTGCCCGTCCCGCCGGAGCCCGGCAAGGTCCTCGAGATCGCGCCCGGCATCCTGTGGGCCCGCATCCCGCTCCCGTTCCGGCTCAACCACGTCAATATCTTCCTGATCGAGGACGGCGACGGCTGGGCCGCGGTCGACACTGGCCTCGGCAACGACCTCACCCGCGCCATCTGGGAGGAATTGCTGGCCGGTCCCTTGCGCGGGAGGCGGCTCACGCGGTTGATCGTAACGCACTATCATCCCGACCACATCGGGCTTGCCGGCTGGCTAACGCAGCGCTGCGACGTGCCGCTGCTGACCAGCGAGACGAGCTATCTCGGCTGCGACAACATCTCGCTCAGCCCCGGCGCGCTCGAGGCCGACACCTACCGCGACTTCTATCTGCAGCACGGGCTGGACGCCGAGACGACGCGCATCGTCTCAACGCGCGGCCATGAATACCTGACCATGGTCACCGGCCTGCCGCGCACCTTCCGCCGCGTGGTCGCGGGCGACACGCTCAAGATCGGCGGACGTTCCTTCGCGGTGCTTACCGGCGACGGCCACGCGCCCGAGCAGGTGATGCTCTATTGTGCCAAGGAAAAACTGTTCCTGTCGGCCGACCAGGTGCTGGCAAAGATCTCGCCCAATATCAGCGTCTGGGCGGTGGAGCCGGATGGCAACCCGCTTGGGCTTTATCTGCGCTCATTGAAGGCGCTGAAGGCGACGCTGCCGGAAGACGCGCTGGTGTTGCCGGGGCATCAACTTCCGTTCACGCGCCTGCACGTCCGCATCGACGAGCTGATCAATCATCACGCCGTCCGCTGCGCCGCCATCGCCAAGGCCTGCGCGACGACGCCACATTCGGCCGCGGAGCTGGTACCCGTCGTCTTCCACCACGCGCTGACGCCGCACGAGATGAGCTTCGCCTTCAGCGAAGTTCTCGCGCACGTCAATTACATGGTTGAGCGCGGCGAGCTTGTCTGGGCCGAGCCGAAGAACGGCGTGCGCCAGGTCATCGCGGTAGGTTATCCCTAGCGCGGCACGCGCGCGGCCCAATCGTCGCCGCGGAGCCAGCCGTTAAGCGCCGCCGCGCTCGGCGCCGAACGATCGAGCGCCGTGACCACCCGCCACGCCAGACAGAGATTGCACGACATCACTGGCGTCCCCGTCCACCCGATGGCCGCAGCGATCGGCCGCAGCGTCGGCATGCCGGTCCCGAGCATTACGACAGCATCGAGCGGCTTCGATTGTAGCTCACTAAGAGCGTGCCCCGCGCTCGATCCGCTCAGGCTGTAGATCGGGTGAAAGGAGCTCTCGTCATTGAGCGTGCGCGCAACCTCCGCCACCTCGAAACCGTGACTCTGCCAATAGGCAATGCTCGCGGCATTCAGCTCGTCCGGATAAGGCGACACCAGCCCGATCCGCTTCGCGTTCAAAACATTTAAAGCGTCGACGACGGCCAAGGCCGCCGTGACGAAAGGATAACCGTGGCGCGCCTCGATGTCGGCCACCAGTCCCGCCTCGCGCGCGCGGCCGGCGAGATAGGACGCTCCTGTACAGGCCGCCGCCGCGACGCTGATCGGCGCGTTGGCGAATTGTTTGAGCGAGGCCTCGTAGTGGTCGAAATAGTCCAACAGCCGCGCGGTCAACGTTTTCCCGTCGCTCATCAGCCGCGCATTGATCATGGCGACGCCTGACGGCCACAGGAGGTTGAACTCCGGTTCGACCGTCGTATTCGCCTGCGGCGTCAGCATGCCGACAAGCCCGCGCGGCGCATATTCAAGCGACATGCCGAAAGCTCCTTACTGCGGCACCTGTGCGCCGGAGTCCTTCACGACCTGCCCGAGCCGCACCCTATCGCGCGTTACCAGGGCGGCGAGGTCCTCCGGAGGACCCGGGATCACGGTCGCGACCTGCGGCAGCACTTTGCCCTTCACATCGTTGCTGTTGAGCGCGCTCACAAAAGCGGCGTTGAGCTTATCGACAATGGCGCGCGGCGTGCCCGCCGGCGCGAACAGGCCGAACCATTGCTGCATCGTCACGTCCGGATAGCCCGCCTCCGCCATCGTCGGCACGTCGGGAATGCGCGGATGCCGCGCGCTGCTCGTGATCGCGAGCATGCGCAGCTTGCCGCTTTCGATAAAGCCGGCCGAGGAGATGTAAGAGGAGAACAGCATGTCGACACGGCCGGCGACCGCGTCGGTCACCGCCGGCGCGATGCCGCGATACGGCACGTGCAGGAGCTTGATGCCGGCGTGCTTGGCCAGGAGTTCGCCCAAGAGATGCCCGCCGGTGCCGATGCCTTGCGAGCCGTAGATCAGGCCTTGCGGCTTGGCCTTGGCAAGCGCGACGAGGTCCTTGACCGACTTTGCCGGACTGCTCTCCGGCACCAGCAGGATATTGCTGAAAGCGATGAGCGGAACAACCGGCTGGAAATCTTTGACCGGATCGAAGTTGAGATTGGCATAGAGCGAGGGATTGACGGCGTGGGTGCCGGTATGCCCCATCATCAAGAGATAGCCGTCGGGCGTCGCGTGCTTGATCACCGCCGCGGCAACGTTGCCGGCGCCGCCGGGCCGGTTTTCGATGACGATCGGCTGTTTGAGCACTTCGGACGCCTTCTGTGAGGCGATGCGCATCACGATATCGGACGAACCGCCGGGCGGAAACGGCACGAGAATGGTGATCGGGCGCGACGGATAGTCATCGGCGCGAGCCCCCTCAGGGACGGCCAACAACGCGGCCGCAAACGCAACGCAGAACAACAGCGCGGTCGCGACACCATGGACCTTAGACTTCATGACCTCTCCTTGCCCCGGCAAGTCGTGGTTGAAAGTGGCGATTAATCGGTCGCGGCGGCGCGCCTCAAACCGTCGATCATTGAGGATTTCATCAGGTAGGATTTCAGCTTTATTGGATCCGCTGTCGTGCGCTGCAAATCTTCCAGAATTGCGCGGCGCCGCTCCGGATCACTCTCCCGCATCCGCGATCGGTTGCGGTGCGCCTGCTGGATGATCTCTTCTTCGGCGATCGGCCGGCGCTGACGCTCGTAGCGATCGAGGATATTTTCGTCGGCATCCCCGCGGAGAACGGCAACCAGCTTCTCACAGAGATTGAAGGCATCATGGATGCCGCCGTTCATGCCCATGCCCCCGGACGGACTGTTGAGATGGGCTGCGTCGCCGGCGAGAAAAACGCGGCCTTTGCGATAGGTGGCAGCGAGCCGCCGATGGATGCGGTACGGCCGTGTCTGGAGCACTTCGATCGGCCCGGCATCGGGCACGATATCGTGCAGCATCTCCTGCTGCGCCTGCGGGGTCATCGCCTGCTCGACCGGCATGCCCTCGGGTGGATGCAGGCTCACACGCCAGCGATCGGAAAGCCGCAACAGGCTGAATGTACCGTTCGGCTTCCAGCAGTAGGAAACATTCGACAGGTCGTCCAAGTGTTCGTGGAACGGAAACTGGGTGGTCGCGAGAATGGTGGTTTCCGGATAGATGTCGCCGTCCATGTCGATGCCGAGACAACGGCGGACCGCGCTGCGGGCGCCGTCGGCACCGATGACATAGTCCGCCGACACCACCTCCTCGCCCTCGGGCGATTGCACGTTCAAATGCACTTTGTCGCCGTCCTGCCGAAGGCCGGTAACCTGGGTCGAGAAGCGCAAGGTCACGTTCGGCAGTGTATCCAAGGCGGCAACCAGGAATTCGCAATACTTCGACTGCTCGCATTGCAGCCGATAAGGATGCTCGGTTTCGTCGCGGAGCACCGAGAGATCGAACACAGCGCGGTCGCCCGAGGGGTGCATGCGGATCTGCCAGGTCGGACAAATCAGCCCTTCATCCAGCATGCGCGCCGTAATGCCGAAAGGCGCCAGCATGTCGAGTGTCGGCGGATGAAATGTCGAAGCCCGCAGGTCGTCCGAGACGGCGCTCTCGGCTTCGAGCAGGACCACCTGAACGTCCCGATGTCCAAGGAGCAGCGCGGCCGTCAGCCCCACCGGGCCGGCGCCGACGATAACGACTGTTGGCTGTCGCATTCCGAATTCACCACCAGGCGCCGGATCTGGGCGCCGAACTTTGTATTACAAATGATACCAATGAAGCGGGCCGATGCAAACGACGATTCTGGCGCGGGCGGCGGCTAAGGCGGAAAGCGGGATATTGGTTTCCTCTTTGTAACAACAAAGCGCGTCTCGCCCCGAGGCTTAGTTTGGCCGCAATCAAATTCTCACTGACGCGGATGATCAACATCGGTCAGCGATAATCATGTATGTGCGTACAAAGCTTCGTCGTAACCTTTCTCGGATGTCGTGCGGGCTTGCCGCCGGCCTACTGATCGCGTGCTCAGGCCCGCTCGGCGCCACGCCGGCTCAGGCACAAATGCCGATGCCAGGCGGCGGTGATGGCATGCCCGCCGCGAAACCGGCGGCACCCGATCCACTCCTCGCGTCGACGTCGCGATGGGATGCCAACCATGACGGCACATTGACCTGCGACGAGTGGCGGCAATACGCCAACCGTCTGTTCACGATCGCCGACAAGAACGCCGACGGCTTCCTGGACGCGACCGAATTCCAGCATATCCGGAAGATAGAGCCGATCTTTTCCGGCGCCGATCTCTTCTATTTCGACGACAATCGCGATCGACGGGTCAGCCGCGCCGAGTTTGTCGACAAGCCGAGCCCTTTCTTCGCGCGCTATGATTTAAACCGCGATTGCCGCGTGACGAGCCAAGAGCTGAAGGGCGGCGCCCCACCGCAAGGCGGCGGGCCAGGAGGCGGTCGACCGCCGGGAATGGGCGGCGGCCGGGGCGGACCTTAGCGGTACCGACGGCACGCTCGCATAGCGAACATCCCGGCCCGATTATTTCTGGAATTCCGGGATGTTGGGCTTGGAGCCCCACTTGCAGAAACCCTTCGGGTCGAAGGGATACTGGTGCTCGCGATAGAGCAACTCATCGGCGATCGACTTCACGCCCGACGAATACTCGAACACCATGCCGTCCGGGCCTTCGAAATACAGAAAACGCGCCGACGACGTCGGATGCCGGCCGGGGCCGAACACCATGCGCACCTGACGCTCGTTCAAGAAATTGAACGAGCGCATCACGTCGTCGCCGGTCTCGACCTGATGGTTGATGTGCTGGATGCCCTTGGTCGGCGACGGAAACAACGCGATGGTGTGATGCACCTCGTCGATGCGCAGCAGCGGCGCTTCGCCGATGCGGTCGCTGACGCGAGCGTTGCAGACGCGGGTCCAGAACAATTCGTCGCGCGCCGGATCGGTGCTGCACAGCCCGATGTGGCTAAAGCCGGTGATGCCGGCGTCGCGCATGCCGTGATAACGCTGGCCGCTGTAGGTGGGGCGCAGCACCAGCTCGATGCGGTTGCCGCTCGGATCGTTGAAGGCGATGAAGTCCTTCACCTTGCGCGCTTCCGCCTCAGCCGCGGTGCCGCTGTAGACCTCGTGCCCGAGCACCTCGAGCTCGCGCGCCGCGCTTTCCAGATCCTCGCGCGAGCCGATCTCGAAGGCCGCGGTGTGATCACGCGGATCGCCTTCGAAATAGAAGAGCGTATGTTCGCGCTCGTCCGACTTGAAATAGATGCCATCCTTGCTGCGTTCGGCGACTTCCAGTCCGAGATATTCGGTGGCGAAGCGGGTCGAGCCTTCGAGGTCGGCGGTGCCGAGGCGAACGTAAGAGACGTCCTGCAGCCTGATCATCGTCTCAGCTCCTAGCCCTGCAGTTCCGGGATCTCGCAGTCGCTGCCCCAGGCGCAGAAGGAAAGGCGTTTTTTGGCGAATTGTCGAGGCCGGTGCTTGCCCTCGTCGGTGATCTTGGCGCCCTCGGTGACGTAGCTGAACAAAACGCCGTCGGGCCCTGTGAAAGTCAGGAACAACTGGTTCGAGGTCGGCCGCCGGCCGGGCCCGTCGACGATCTTCACCTGCGCCGCGCGCAGGAAGTAGCTGTTCTGCATCAGCAGGTCGACGTCCTCGACCGCGTATTCGACGGCGAGCACGCCATTGCGGCCGGAGGGGTGGAATGCGAGGCGGTGATGCGCGTCATCAAAGCGGATGTAGGGCGCGTCGCCCACCCAGTCGCTCACGCGGCCGTTGAAGATCTTGGTCCACAACTTCTCGTCGGCGCCGTTGGCGGTCGAACGCAGGGCGATGTCCTCCAGCCCGACGATGCCGGCGTCGCGCGGTGCGAAATAGCGCCAGCCCGACTGCAGCGGACGGACGACCAGCTCGAACAGGTTGCCGCTCTTGTCGGCGAAGGAGGTGAAATGCTTCACCTTGCGGCGCTCGGCCTCCTCGGCCGTGCCGCGTGCGACCTTGTAGCCTTCCGCCGTCAGCGCCTTCTCGGCGGCCTCCAGCGTCTCGAGATCGCGCAATTCGAGCGCAACGGCACAGGACGGCTTGTCGGCGCGGACATAAACCAGCGTGTGGTCGCGATAATCGGAGCGGAAGAAGGCCTGGTCCGGGGTCTTGTCGACGATCTGGAGACCTAGGATGCGCTGCGCGAAATCAGATGCGGCGGCGAGATCGGGCGTACCCAGGCGGACGTAGCGGAGTTGTTCGATGGCGATCACGCGACTTGTCTCCCACCCACCCCCGACGCGCATTTTTATGATGCGGCGACGTCCGGACTTCCACCAATTTTGCGGGGAGGATTGGTGGGCGCTGTAGGGATCGAACCTACGACCCGCTGATTAAGAGTCAGCTGCTCTACCAACTGAGCTAAGCGCCCGGATTGCCGTCGGGCCCTCAAGGCCCTGCAAGCGCGGGTCATCTAGCAAAGCGCTGCCCCCCTGTCCAGCCAAACCGGCCTCCGAAAACCTCAGCCAAGGCTCGGACGCACAACGAAAAAAAAGCCGCCGGGCTATACCCGGCGGCTCCTAGGTCTGCGAATGAGGACCTCGGGGAGAGCGCCCTCGCCCGCCACCTGCCACTCGTGAGGCTTACTGGGCGCGCGGGCCGCCGTCCGGACCCATCATCGGGCCGCGCATGCCGTGCTCGCCCGGGCCACCGCGATGGTGACGCCAGCCGTGATGGCCGCGCTGTTCCTGACCGCCGACGTGGGCGAGCATGGCGAAGCGGCGCTTCTGACCCTCGTCCAGGGTCTTGTAGAGGGGGCCGGCCGCATCGGCGAGCTTCTTGAGCGCGGCGCCGCGCTCCTGCATCACCTCGGCGCGCAGGCTCATGCGCTCGATCGGATCCTTCGGCTTCTCGGCGCTGGCGCGCGCGGCAAAGCGCTCGGAGCGCTGCTTGGCAAGATCGCGCATCGCCGTCTCGACCGCCGGCCAGTTCTTTTCCTGCTCGGGCGTCAGCTTGAGACCGGCCTTGAGCGCCGCGATGCGGGCATCGCCGAGCGCGGTGATGTCCTCGGCTTTAAACTGCGGCCCGCGGCCCTGCGCGCCCGGACCCGGCTGCTGCGCGTAGGCAAAGGTCGCACCGGCGATCGCAAGCGCGGTCGTACCGGCAAGAACGTATTTCAACATGGCCACCTCCAATGGGGCATTTCTGATGCCGCAAGTAGAGGAGCCTCGCGTTGCCTTATCAAGTTAAGGTTTGGACAGATATTAACTGCAAGCAATGTACATTGATGTTTGTTCATCAATGTACATCGCCAGTATCGGCTCTTTGCCGACTACCCTAATACAGCATTCCCAATGTGCGCGGCAGCCAGAGCGACAATTCCGGCACATAAGTCACGACGCCGAGGAAGATCAGCATGGTGAGCAGCCACGGCCATACCGCAATCGTGAGTTCGGTGATGCCCATTCTGGCCATACCGGACGCGACATAGAGATTGAGGCCAACCGGCGGATGGCAGAGCCCGACTTCCATATTCACCGTCATCAGGATGCCGAGGTGAACCGGGTGCACGCCCAATCCAACAGCCACCGGAAACAGAATCGGCGCGGTGATCAGCACGATCGACGACGGCTCCATCACGTTGCCGGCGACTAGCAGCAGGATGTTCACGAACAGAAGAAACTCGATCTGTCCGATGCCCATGCTGGTTGCCCAGTTGGTGATGGACTGCGGGATCTGCTCGCTGGTCATCAGGAAGGAGAACAGCACCGCGTTGGTGATGATGTAGAGAATCATCGCGCTCATGTTCGCGGATGCGAGCAGCACCTTCGGAATGTTGGACAGCCTCATGTCGCGGTAGACGAACACGGCGACGACGAAGGCGTAGACGGCGCTGACGGCGGCGGCTTCGGTCGGCGTGAAGAGGCCGGCATAGATGCCGCCGAGCACGATCACGATCAGCAGCAATCCCCAGATCGAATCGCGGAATGCGACCAGGGCTTCGCCCCACGTCGCCTTCGGCATGCGCGGGTAGTCGTTCTTGTAGGCGCGGTAAAACGTGGTCGCGCCGAGCAGCAAGGCGAGCATGATGCCGGGGATGACGCCGGCCATGAACAGTTGCGCCACCGACGCCGATAGCACGCGCTTGCCTTCGGGATCCATGGCAACGCTGCCACTGGTCGCGACCGCGTATAGCACCATCACGATCGACGGCGGGATCAGGATGCCGAGCGCGCCCGATGTAGCGATGACGCCAGCGCCGAAGCGTTTCGGATAGCCGGCTTGCACCATCGCCGGCAGCAGGATCGAGCCGATCGCCACGACGGTCGCGGGCGACGAACCGGAAATCGCGGCGAACAGCGCGCAGGCGACGACGGCCGCCAGGCCGAGGCCGCCGTACCAGTGGCCGACCATCGTGGTGGCGAACCGGATCATGCGGCGCGCGACGCCGCCATGGGTGAGGAAGTTGCCGGCCAGGATGAAGAACGGGATCGCCATGATCTCGAAGCTTTCGATCCCGGTGAACAGCTTGAGCGCCACCGCTTCGATCGGCACCTGAGTCATGACGAACAGGAACGTGAGCACGGTCAAGCCGAGCGCAATCGAGATCGGCATGCCGGTCAGCATCAGCGCGATCAGGCCGCCGAAGATGAGGGCGCTGTTCATCGAGCGCCTCCCCTATCGGCGAGCTCTTCCGCAGCCAAATCTCTGGCTGCGGCGGGACTTTCGACCACGCCCTCGACATGACCCGGGTCATGGTGCGGCAGTTCGCCCGTGCGCCAATAATTCCAGGCGACCTGCAGGAAGCGGAAGCACATCAAATAGGAGCCGAGCGGGACGCACAGGAAGATGAGCCAGCGCGGCAGCTCCATATCGGGCGACACCTGATCCGTCGGATAGAGCTCGATGACGAACTTGGCGCCCATGGTGCCGACGACGAAGGTGAAGAACGCACCGGCGAACAGGCCGAACATGATCGTCCGCTTGCGCGCCGGCGGCTCCAGCATGTTGACGATCACATCGACGCCAACATGAATGCCGGTGCGCACGCCGTAGGCGGCGCCGAACTTGGCCATCCACACGAACATGTAAATGCACAGTTCCTGCGCCCAGGTCAGATTGATGTCGTAGACCAGGTCGTAAAGGAACGGGACGCCGAGCATGTAGCGCTGCGCGACAGCGACGAAGATGACCAGCGTCGCGCCCGCAATCAGGCTGGCGATCAGCACTTCTTCCAAACGGTCGAGAATTCGGAGAAACACTATTGCCTCATGCGCGGTGGGACGTGACGTCGCCCCAGCGGCCGAGGATTCCTAAATTTTGTCAGGCGACGCCCCCGCAGTCGCCTGCGGCATATGATGCCGCGGAATCCCCACCCCTGGAAGCGAAAGGAGCCCCGGCGCGATGCCGGGGCTCTCTTGTTTTTTTAGTTGGTGGCGCCTTGCGCCGTCTTGCGGACATCGTCGATCAGCTGCTTGCCGACGCGCTTGCCCATGTCCTCATAGAGCGGCTCCATAGCCTTCTGCATGGCGGCCATTTCTGCCTTGGTCGGGACGATGATTTCCGTCTTGCCCGACTTCTTGATTTCGGCAAGCGCTTCATCGTTTTCCTTGGCAGACGTATTGTTGGCGAAGGCTGTCGATTCCTTCATTGCTTTTTCAAGCTGGCCGCGCACGTCGGCCGGCAGACCGTCCCAGAACTTCTTGTTCGTCACCACGACGTAGCCGATGTAACCGTGATTGGTCAGCGTCGTGTACTTCTGCACTTCGTGGAATTTCTGCGTGTAGATGTTCGATGGCGTATTCTCCTGGCCGTCGACCACACCGGTCTGCAGCGCCTGGTAGACTTCCGAGAAGGCCATGACCTGCGGCGTCGCACCAAGCAAACGGAACTGCGCTTCCAGCACCTTCGATGACTGGATGCGGAATTTGAGGCCCTTGTAGTCCGCCGGCACGCGCAGCGGCTTGTTGGCGCTCATCTCCTTGAAGCCGTTGTCCCAGTAGGCCAAGCCGACCATGCCCTTGGGCTCGAGCAGCTTGAGCATCTTCTGGCCGATCGGACCTTCGGTGACCTTGCGCAGCGATGCCAGGTTCGGCAGCAGGAACGGCAGGTCGAACACCTCGAAGTCCTTGATGCCCATCGGGCCGAACTTGGAGTTCGACGGCGCCAGCATCTGTACGGCACCGAGCTGCAACGCCTCGAGCTCTTCCTTGTCCTTGTAGAGCGTCGAGTTCGGATAGACTTCGACCTTGACCTTGCCGTTGGTGTACTTCTCGGCGAGCTCTTTGAACTTTTCGGCGCCCTTACCCTTCGGCGTGTTCGGCGCGACAACGTGGCTGAATTTGATGACGATCGGCTGCTGGGCCAGCGCGGCGCCGGGCACGGCGATCAAGGCAGCCGCAGCGGCCGCAAGTAGCAGTTTGCGCATAGACGGTTCCTCCGGTCGATGATGAGCCTGAAGCCGGCTCTCTGTGCTTTTATGGCCGCCAAACTGGCACTAAACGGCCTTCCCGGCAAGCTAGACCAAAAGCGAACTGACGCCGCGCGAGCCCGAAACGCAAAAGGCGGCGGAAAAATCCGCCGCCTGCGTTTCGTAATGCGAATAAATCTCGTTACCGCAGCGCAGCAACCACAGGGCCGAGGCCCATTTCTTGGGCAAGACCATGCGCGGCCTGCATCTGCGTGGTGTCGAGCTTGGCGATCAACGGACGTGCCGCCACGGCCAGGCGCTGGATGGCGGCGCTGTCGAGCACCACGGAGACTACCTTGTTGCTAATGCGGCGCATCAGCCCAGCCGGCTCCGCTTGTGTCTGACGGCGAGCGACATCCCGCAGCGCAGCCTCCACCGCCGGCCAGTAAGGCTCCTGCTCTGGCGTCAGGCGAAGCACGGACTTGATGCGCGCCACGTTGATCGAGGCGGTCTGCGCCTCGGCCATGCCGTAGCTGGCGGCATGCACCGGAAGAGCAGGCAACAAGCCGGTCATCGCGAGCGCGAACACGCCCGCGCGGAAAGTCTGTTTCATCCTTTGAAGTTCCCCAGTCGTTTCACGAGTGGCCGATGGGCGCATGGGTACTGTCACATTTCGCCTAGAGCACGAACGAAATGCGGACGAAATAAGATTTTTAGGGTTCCAGGTGGAACCAAATACCGAAATGCAAAATGCCGCGCCCGTTTTCGGGCGCGGCATGCATCTTTCTCGATCAAGGTAAATGCGATCAGCCGGCGTCGTTGGCGTGGATGCGCCGCTCCATCGACGAGGTCCTGTTGCGCTTCGAAGTCAGCTTGTTGAGCGCGCCCAGATAGGCTTTCGCCGAAGCAACCAAGGTGTCTGGATCGGCGCCCTTGGCGGTGTAAGAGCGGCCATCCTCGGACAGACGCACGGAAACTTCCGCTTGCGCGTCGGTGCCTTCCGTTACCGCATGCACCTGATAGAGCTCGAGCGTGGCCTCGTGCGGCACCAGCGCGTGGATCGCATTGAAGATCGCATCCACCGGACCGTTGCCGGTCGATTGCGTGGTGACGTGCTTACCCTCGATATCGAGCGTGAGCGTCGCCGTCTGCGGGCCCATAGTGCCGGCGATCACCGTCAAGGAGACGATCTTGACGCGGTCATGCGCGGTGGCGATCTCTTCATCGACCAACGCCTCGATGTCCTCGTCGTAGATCTGCTTCTTGCGGTCGGCCAACGCCTTGAAGCGCACGAAGGCATCTTCGAGCTGGTTGGCGGCCAACTGATAGCCGAGCTCTTCCAGCTTGTGCACGAAGGCATGGCGGCCGGAGTGCTTGCCCATCACCAGCGAGGTCTGCTTCACGCCGACCGATTCCGGCGTCATGATCTCGTAGGTCTGCGCGTTCTTGAGCATGCCGTCCTGGTGGATGCCGCTCTCATGCGCGAAGGCGTTCCGGCCGACGATCGCCTTGTTGTACTGCACCGGGAACGAGGTCGCCGCGGCCACCAGCTTGGAGGCGCGCGTCAGCATCGTCGCGTCGATGCCGGTCACGTAGGGGAAGACGTCGTTGCGCGTCTTGATCGCCATCACGACCTCTTCCAGCGCGGCATTGCCGGCGCGCTCGCCGATGCCGTTGATGGTGCACTCGATCTGGCGCGCGCCGCCGCGCACGCCGGCGAGCGAGTTGGCGACCGCCATGCCGAGGTCGTTGTGGCAGTGGGTCGAGAACACCGCCTGGTCGGAGTTCGGCACACGCTCGCGCACCATCTTGAACAAGTTGAAGTACTCGTCCGGCGTCGTGTAGCCAACGGTGTCCGGAATGTTGATCGTCGTGGCGCCGGCCTTGATGGCGGCTTCCACGCAGCGGCAGAGGAAGTCGAACTCGGTCCTGGTGCCGTCCTCCGACGACCACTCGACGTCATCGGTATGGCTGCGCGCGCGGGTCACCTGCGCGATCACCATCTCGTAGACCTCGTGCGGTTCCTTCTGCAGCTTGTACTTCATGTGCACCGGCGAGGTGGACAGGAAGGTATGGATGCGCCGGCGTTTGGCTGGCTTGATCGCCTCGGCGCAGCGGTCGATGTCCTTGGGGGCCGCGCGCGACAGGCCGCAGATCACCGCGTTCTTGGAGCGCTGCGCGATCTCGTGCACCGCCGCGAAGTCGCCTTCCGACGCGATCGGGAAGCCAGCCTCGATGATGTCGACCCCCATGTCGTCGAGGAGCTCGGCGACCTCGAGCTTTTCCTCGTGGGTCATGGTCGCGCCGGGGCACTGCTCGCCGTCGCGCAAGGTGGTGTCGAAGATGACGACGCGGTCCTTATCGGACTGGGCCGGGGTGGTCATTGCGGTATTCCTTCTCATCGCGTGCGCCCTCAGGGCGCTCTATGGGGTGCTCAAGTTCGCCTTGTCCCCCGAGTGCCCAGGCATGCATGCCCAGCCGGCCCTCAGGGGCGGATAAGGAGAAGGAGCGAGCCCAGAATGAGGGTAGCCACGGGACCGGCCTTGGCGGCCGCCCGTTCGATCGCGCAAATATCGTGGCGCGTCGACATGGCTTCGTTCAAACCCTCAGTTCATGACCGGCGGTCAGGTTCGCGGGATTCGGTAAAGTCCGCGTTAACCGCAGATAAGAAGCCCGGTTTCTAGCGGAAGGGGCCCACCCGATCAAGCGCGGCAATAGGTCAGCATTGCTGCCCATTTTAGGACCTAGGGTCTCTCCGCCTCCAAGACTTGGCGTGCCTTCTGCAATTCCTTCAGCGCCGCGCCTTCGACCTTGGGATAGGCAAGCTTCAGCCTATCGAGCGCATCGGCAAGCACGGCCGCGACAACCAGGCGCGTGAACCATTTGTTGTCGGCCGGCACCACGTACCATGGGGCTTCGTCGCGGCTGGTCTCGCGGATCGCTTCTTCATAAGCCGCCATGTACTTCGGCCACAGCTTACGCTCGGCCACGTCGCCCATCGAGAACTTCCAGCGTTTGGCCGGATCGTCAATTCGCTCCAGGAACTGCTTGCGCTGCTCCTCGCGCGACATGTTGAGGAAGAACTTGAGGACCAGCGTGCCGTTGCGGGCGAGATGCCGCTCGAAGGCGCGGATATCGTCGAAGCGGCGCTGCCATATCTTCTTGCCGTCGAGCTCTTTGGGCAGCCTCTGCTTCGCGAGTAGCTCCGGATGCACGCGCACCGCCAGCACTTCCTCATAGTGCGAGCGGTTGAAGATGCCGATCCGACCGCGTTCCGGCAGCCGCTTGGCGATCCGCCACAAAAAGTCGTGATCGAGCTCCTCTGCGCTCGGTTGCTTGAACGAGGTGACCTCGACGCCCTGCGGATTGAGCCCGCTCATCACGTGCTTGATGAGGCTGTCCTTGCCGGCGGCGTCCATCGCCTGCAGGACGATCAGCACGGACCAGCGGTCGCTGGCGTAGAGCCGCTGTTGCGCGTCGCTCAGCCGCTCGATGCCTTCGGCGAGCAGCGCCTTGGCTTCCGCCCTGTCGTAGGAAAGACCGCAACAGTCGGCCGAATCGTAATCGGCGAGACGGAATTTGCGTGGCTTGTCGATGCGGAAGCGATCAACGAAACGTTCGAGCTGCATGGACCCTCCAGAGTGCCGAGGCTACCCTTCCTTGAAGTGGCGCTCCAGAAAGGTCGTCACGAAAGACGGCATCGCCGGGTCGAAATCGCGCGGGCCGCGGACGATACGGATGTCCGCCAATTCCGGCTGCTTCTCTTGCGCCAGGCGGGCGAGGATGCGCGCCCGCAGGGCCCCCGCGGTTTCAACGCTACGCAACGTCTTGATCTGCACCATCAGACCGCGGTCGATCACCGTGGTCCAACCCGGTTCGACGGTGAACTCGTCCATGGCGCAGCCGGTCTCCTCCATGAGCTCGCGCGCGACGCTGGCTTCGAGATCGACGCGACCGTCGGCGATGTCGCTCGGATCCGGTGTGCCGGCCGGAAAATAGATCAGACCCCCGCTCGCGGTGTGCGCGCCCATGACGCCCAGCAACACCGCGCCGTCGGACGAAATCAGCGCCGCCGAGCCGAAACAGTCGTGTACCCCGGCCGCCGGCATGCCCCAGGCCCGCCAGGCCGAGAAGCTGGCGTAGTCGGTCTCCAGATAATCGCCGCGGAAGACGCCTTCGCTGACAACCTGGCGATAAAGCAACAGCACGCGGCCGTTCCAGATTGCCGGTTTCTGGCGTTGCAGCTCGGCAAAGAACGCATCGATCTCGGCCCGCCTGTCCTGTGCAAAAGTCCAGGCCTTCGGTGCGAAGGTCAGTTCGAGCCGCTCGATGCGGAACAGCCGCGGCTCCTGGTTCATGCACCGAGCTCTTGCGCTTCGAAAATCCGGCTGGGGTTCACGATCTCGCTTTGTGCAGTGACGATCTGAATCTCCCGCACCCCCGCTTCGGCCGTCTTGGCCAGCACGCCGAAGATGGCGGATGCCGCGCGCGACAAGGCCTCGGCGATCTTGCCGCCGCGCAGGTAGTGGACGAAGAACATGGCCGCGATTGCGTCACCGGCGCCGTTGATGGTGAGCGCCAGCCTGGGCGTACGCACGAGAAACATGCCGCTTTCATCCGAGGCTATGAGATCGATCGCATCTTCGGGCGTCGAGTCGGTGTGCAGCGAGGTCACGAGAATGGCGCGCGGCCCGAGATCGTGCACCGCCTTCACCGCATCGCGCGCCTGCACCCAGGTCTTGCTGTCGCGGCCAGACAGGTAATCGAGCTCGAACTGGTTGGGTGTGATGATATCGGCAGCCGGCACCGCCCTGCCCTTCATGAACTCCGGAATGCCCGGCCGCACGAAGACCCCGCGGCCGACGTCACCGATCACCGGATCGCAGCAGTAACGGGCGGAGGGATTGGCGCGTTTGACGGTGGCCACCGCATCGAGAATCGCACCGCCGATGTCGGCGCCACCCATGTAACCGGACAGCACACCATCGCAAGCGCCCAATACGCCGCGTTGCTCGATGCCGGCGACCACGTCGCCGATCAGCCCCGCCCCGAACACCTCGCCTTTCCAACTGCCGTAGCCGGTGTGATTGGAGAACTGCACGGTGTGGACCGGCCACACCTCGACGCCCAGGCGTTGGAGCGGAAACACGGCCGCCGAATTGCCGGCATGGCCATAAGCGACGTGAGATTGGATGGAGAGGAGGTTCATGACTTCAACAATAACACATACGGCGGGGAGTTCCCCGCCGTATGCCTTCCAGTATATCGGAATTCGAGCGCTACTTCTTCGCCTTGTTTGCCGCCTCGACATATTTGTTGGTGTAGGTCTTCGACAGATCGATCTTCGCCTTGGCGACATCGGGCGAGGATTGCGAGAACACCGCCAGCACCGCCTGCGCGCCCTTGGGGTCCATCAATCCGGTCTCCGAGAACATCGGCAGCGTGTTCTTCAGCGCGGCAACGTAGAGTGCCTTATCCTTGCCGACCAGTTCCGCCGGCATCTTGTCGGCGATTTCCTCGGGCGAATGGCTGTGGATCCATTTCAGCGTGGCGATGATGGCATTGGTCATCGCCTGCACTTCCTTCTCGTGGCTCGCGATCCAATCGGCTTTGGTATAAAGCGCGCCGCCCGGATACTCACCGCCGAACACGGCAAGCGTATCCTTCTGGCTACGGGTGTCGCTGAGGATTGTGAGGTCCTTGTACTTGCCCTGCAGGATCGTGATCGCGGGATCAAGCATGATGGCCGCTTCAATTTCACCCTGCTCCATCGAGGCGACGGCGGTGGCACCCAGGCCGACGCCGATCACGCCGATCGAGTTTGGATCCACCCCGTTCTTCTTCAGGATATATTTGAGGAAGAAGTCAGTGGACGAGCCGGGCGCGCTGACGCCGATCTTCTTGTTGGCGAGGTCCTTGACCGACTTGATCGTGGCGCTGTGCTTGGGCGACACCACCAGCGCGAAACCGGGGAAGCGGTCGTAGACCACGAAGGATTGCAGGTTCTGGCCCTTGGCCGCGAGATTGACGGTGTGATCGAAATAGCCCGACACGACCTCGGCGCTGCCGCCCATCACGGCTTTCAACGCTTCGGAGCCGCCCTTGAACTGGATCACCTCGACATTCACGCCGGCTTTCTTGTACTCGCCGAGCTCGTGCGCGAGCATGGTCGGCAGATAGCAGAGGCATGCGGCGCCGCCGATGGCGAGCTTGACCGTCGACTGCGCGAAGGCAAAGCTGCTTGAGAGCGCCAGCGCGGTGGCGGCGACGGCCAGCCGGCGGGTGAATGACATGGACATGCGTTTCCTCCTTGAAGCTTGAACGTTTCTCGGCCTTCGCCCCTGGGCCGTTTCGGCGCGCACGATAAGCCAGCACGCTTAAGATGCCTAGGGCCGGCCCTCCCCCACCGCCGGCCGCCAGACCAGCAGGCGTTTTTCCACCACCGTGACCAGCAAATCGATGACGATGACGAAGGCGGCCAAAACGAACATGCCGGCGAAGACACCGGCGACGTCGAACACACCCTCGGCCTGCTGGATCAGATAGTCTAGGCCCGCCGCGGCCCCGAGATACTCGCCCACTACCGCGCCCACCACGGCGAAGCCAACCGAGGTGTGCAGCGAGGAGAACATCCAGGACAGCGCCGACGGCCAGTAGACATGGCGCATCAGTTGGCGTTCGTTCATGCCGAGCATGCGGGCGTTCGCCAGCACGGTCGGGCTGACTTCCTTGACGCCCTGATAGACGTTGAAGAAGACGATGAAGAACACGAGCGTGACGCCGAGCGCCACCTTCGACCAGATGCCGAGACCGAGCCACAACGTGAAGATCGGCGCCAGCACCACGCGCGGCAGCGCATTCGCCATTTTCACATAAGGATCGAACACGGCCGCCGTGCGCGGCTGGCGCGCGAACCAGAAGCCGACCAGCACGCCGCCGATCGAGCCGATGACGAAGGCGAGGATCGACTCCAGAAGCGTGACCCAGAGATGCTTCCAGATCACGCCGCTGGCGAACCAGTCGACAACCTGTTTGCCGACGTCCACCGGGTTGGAGAAGAAGAACGGCGGCAGCAGCACCTTGCCGAAGATCGGGTACGTCGTCAGCACGTGCCAAAGCGCGATGGCGACAACGGCGACCAGGACCTGCAACGTGAGAAGCGTGACGCGCGACTTCATCACGCCCCCTCCGTCTGCGCGTAGCCCTTGACCACCTCGGCCTTGAGCTTGTGCCAGATGTCGCGGTGCAATTCGTGGAAGGCCGGATCGAGTTTCACCTCGGAGATGTCGCGCGGCCGCGGCAGGCTCACGCGCCAGTCGCCGATGATGCGCGCCGACGGCCCCGCCGACATGATTACCACGCGGTCGGACAACGCGATGGCCTCTTCCAAGTCGTGCGTAACGAACAGCACCGCCTTGCGGTCGGCGCTCCACAGATCGAGCAGCAGGTTACCCATGATCTGCCGCGTCTGCGCGTCGAGCGGCCCGAACGGCTCGTCCATCAGCAAAATCTTGGGATCGCGGATCAGCACCTGCGCCAGCCCCACGCGCTTGCGCTGGCCACCCGAAAGCATGTGCGGATAGCGGTCGGCGAAGGCGCCCAGGCCCACGCGCTTGAGCCACTCTTGCGCGCGCGGCCGCGCCTCGGAAGGCGCCATGCCGGCGGTCTCGGGCCCGATGGCGACGTTCTCCAGCGCCGTCTTCCAGGGAAACAGCGCGTCGGCCTGGAAGAGATAGCCAGCCTGGTGGTTGAGGCCGTCAAGCGGCGCACCGAAGATTGCCACCTGCCCCGCGAAAGGCGTCAGCAGCCCGGCGGCAATGTTCAGAAGCGTCGACTTGCCGCAGCCGGTGGGACCGACAATGGCGACGAATTCGCCGTTCGCCACATCGAGCGTGGCGCGCTCGACGGCGCGATAGGTGCCGCCTTGCGCCAGGCGAAAGGCGACATCGACCTCGCTCAAGGCGACCGCGGACGTCGCGGTTCGTTGTGTCGTCAGGCTGGTCATTCCCCCGGGCGGGCTCCTCTTGAGCGAGGCAACCTAGCGGCTTGCTCGGTGCTTGCAAACCCGGCCATGATCGCGGGCAATGACCCTCGATCCCCGCTTTGCCGAGGCGCTCGCGCGGCTGCCGGATTATCTCGGCGGCCATGTGCTGGTGAGCCTCACTGCGCTCGTCCTGGGGCTCGCGGTCAGCCTGCCGTTGGCGCTCATCGCGATCCATCGCCCTGTGCTGCGCGGCATCTTGCTGGCGGCAGCGAGCGTGGTGCAGACCATTCCGGGTCTCGCGCTGCTGGCGTTGTTTTATCCGCTGCTGCTCGCGCTCGCGTCACTGGCCGAGCGTGCCTTCGGCCATGGCTTCTCGGCGCTCGGCTTCCTGCCCTCGGTACTCGCGCTTGCGCTCTATGCGATGCTGCCGGTCTTACGCAACACGGTGACCGGCCTGCAGGGGCTGGATCCGCGCTACCGCGAGGCCGCGCGTGTCGTCGGCATGAGCCCACGGCAGACCATGGGAGAGATCGAGTTGCCGTTGGCGCTGCCGGTGATCATGGCCGGCATCCGCACAGCCTCGGTGTGGGTAATCGGCACCGCCACGCTGTCGACGCCGATCGGCCAGACCAGCCTCGGCAATTACATCTTCACCGGGCTGCAGACGCAGAACTGGGTCTTCGTCGTGTTCGGCTGCGTCGCCGCCGCGGCGCTGGCGCTCGCGGTCGACCAGTTGCTGGCGTTGATGCAGGCCGGGGCAACACGGCGCAGCGGCGCCCGCATCGGGGTCGGCGCATTCGGCCTCATCGCGCTGACGCTTGCGGCGCTCTTGCCCGGCATCGCACGCCCCCAGGCAACCTATGTGATCGGCGCCAAGACCTTCACTGAGCAATATGTGCTGGCCGCACTGATCCAGCAGCGCTTGGCGGACGCCGGCCTTTCCGCGACGCGCCGCCAGGGCCTCGGCTCCAACGTGCTGTTCGACGCGCTTGCTGGCAACGAGATCGATGCCGCCGTCGACTATTCCGGCACTTTGTGGGTCAACCGCATGCAGCGCAGCGACGTGCCGCCGCGCGTGCAAGTGCTCGGCGAGTTGTCGCAGTGGCTTCAGGAAAAGTATGGCATCCGCCTGCTCGGCTCTCTCGGTTTCGAGAACGCCTATGCGCTGGCGATGAAGCGCGAAAAGGCCGCGGCATTGGGCATCAAGACCATCGCCGATCTCGCGGCCCACGCCGGTAGTCTCACCATCGCCAGCGATTACGAATTCTTCGCCCGGCCGGAGTGGAAAGCGTTACGAGAGGCCTATGGTCTGACCTTCCGCACGCAGCGCACGCTGCAACCGGAGTTCATGTACAAGGCCGTGGCGTCCGGCGAAGCCGATGTCATCTCCGCCTACACCAGCGACGGCCAGATCGCGACCAACGACCTCCTCGTGCTGGAGGACGTGAAGCGCGTCATCCCACCTTACGATGCGATCCTGCTGTTGTCGCCGACGCGTGCCACCGATCAAAAGCTGATCGCAGCACTGAAGCCCTTGCTCGGCGCCGTCAACGTCGAGAGCATGCGCGCGGCCAATGCGAGGGCCTCAAACGGCGATACGACACCGGACGAAGTGGCAAAGCTGTTGTTGGAGGAAATTGAGAGGAAGTAAGAGCGCCGCTTGCTCGCTTCCCCTCTCCCCTTGTGGGAGAGGGTGGCTCGCGCGGGAGCGATAGCGGAGCGCGAGCCGGGTGAGGGGTCGGCGCACGACGAGAAGCAGAACCCCTCACCCGCCCTCGCTCGGCTTCGCCTCCGCTCGGGCACCCTCTCCCACAAGGGGAGAGGGAAAGAGCGCCCGTGGCGCGCACATGCCCCAAGGTTAATTCCGGTCTTCCTTGCCTTCCAATTCTTCCGCCCGCGACTTGGTCATCCGCAGCATGCAATCGCCGGCCTCAAGGCGCGCGATCGTCCCCTCGCCCAGCCCGTAATAGAGACAATTGGCGTCGCGGTACTGAACCCACAGCCGCTGCGCCACACGCAGTTGCTCGCGTTGCTTCGGCTGAGCCGCCGCGAGCGCATTCTGATAGGCGGCATTCAGCCGCTTGTCCCACTGCGCCGTCTTGCCCTTGAGGCATTCGACCATCTCGTAGGTTGAGCCGTCGCAGCCTTGGTCGGGATCGCCTTGATCGCCCGCATAAGCAGAAACGGCCGCCCCGGTGAGGGCGGCCGCTGCTAGAACTGCGATGCGCAGCGCAGGCATCAATTCTTGTTCTTGTCGACCAGCGCGCCCTGCTTGATCCAGGGCATCATCTCGCGCAGCTTGGCGCCGACTTGCTCGACCGAGTGCTCGGCGAGCTTGGCGCGGGTCGCCTTGAACGAGGTCTGGTTGACCTTGTTCTCCAGCATCCAGTCACGGGTGAAACGGCCCGACTGAATGTCGTCGAGCACGCGCTTCATCTCCGCCTTGGTCTCGGCCGTGATGATACGCGGACCGGTGACGTATTCGCCGTACTCCGCGGTGTTCGACACCGAGTAGTTCATGTTGGCGATGCCGCCCTGATAGATCAGGTCGACGATCAGCTTCATCTCGTGGATGCACTCGAAGTACGCCATCTCCGGCGCGTAGCCGGCCTCGCACAGCGTCTCGTAACCGGCCTTCATCAGTTCGACCACGCCGCCGCACAGCACGGCCTGCTCGCCGAACAGGTCGGTCTCGCACTCTTCCTTGAAGGTCGTCTCGATGATGCCGGCGCGACCGCCGCCGATCGCCGAAGCATAGGACAGGCCGAGGTCATGCGCGTTGCCCGAAGCGTCCTTGTGGATCGCGATCAGGCACGGCACGCCGGCGCCACGCTGATATTCGCCGCGCACGGTGTGGCCGGGGCCCTTCGGCGCGACCATCAGCACGTCGATGTCGGCGCGCGGCTCAATCAGGTTGAAGTGAACGTTGAGGCCGTGCGCGAACAGCAGCGCCGCACCGTTCTTCATGTTGGCGGCGAGGTGATCGCGATAGATGTCGCCCTGGAGTTCGTCCGGGGTGAGCATCATCACCACGTCGGCCCACTTCGCCGCCTCGGCGACTTCCATAACCTTGAACTTCTCGCCTTCGGCCTTCTTCGCCGAGGCCGAGCCCTTGCGCAGCGCGACCGCCACGTCCTTCACGCCGGAGTCGCGGAGGTTGAGCGCGTGCGCGTGCCCCTGGCTGCCATAGCCGACAATGACGACCTTCTTTCCCTTGATCAGGTTCAGGTCGGCGTCGCGATCGTAGTAGACTCGCATGGTACTTAATCCTTCGTTCGGCCCATGTTTGCTTGAAATTCCGAGAGGCGGTGCGGTGCTTCTAAGTTGCTCCGGCAGCGGGGGCAAGCCCCTTAGCCCGCATTCCTAATCCCCGCGTGCCCGTTTGATCTGGCTCCGGCCCATGTAAATCAGAGCGATCCCGACGGCCATGCAGCCGTATTTGACGATCTCCGGCATGTAGGAGGCGTGCTCAAAGCAATAGGCCGCCTTGCTCAAGAACTCGACCCTAAAGCAGCGCTCCGCGCCCACCTCGTAAGGCCGGATGAACACCCCCAGGAGGATGAACGGGATCGCGAGGAGGGTCAGTCCCATAGGCTGCCTCAGGTCACCATCGGCACGATGCTGACGACCAGCAAAAGGCCCATGGCGATGTTGAAAATGCGCGCATGGCGCGGATTGCTGAGCAGCCGCCGCAGCGCCACCCCGAAGCCGGTCCAGACCGTTACCGAGGCCAAGGTGGCGAGCCCATAGACCGCCACCATGATCGTGAAGTCGGACACCGCATGGCCCGGCCGCATGAACAGGGCGATACCGCTCAGTGCCGCCAGCACGCCCTTGGGGTTCACCCACTGAAAAGCGGCGGCCTGCAGAAACGTCAAAGGCTCGCCCGCGCTGTCAGCCTCGCCGTCGGAAGGCTTGGCATTGGCGACCTTCCAAGCGAGCCATAGCATGTAAGTCGCACCGGCGATCTTGAGCACGAGTTGCAATACCGGCACCGCCGTGAACACCAGCCCAAGCCCCAACGCGCAGGCGCCGACCAGCACCAGGAAGCCGAGCGTGACGCCGCTCATATGCGGGATCGAGCGCGTGAAGCCGAAGTTCACGCCCGACGCCGTCAGCATGATGTTATTCGGCCCCGGCGTCATCGCCATCACGAAGGCGAAGACGACGAGCGCCAGGAAAAGATCATAGGGCATTTACAGGCCTTCGGGCCCCCGCCTGATCGCTGCGATGCCGGTGCGCGCCACTTCGACCAGGCCGAGCGGCAGCATCAGCTCGATGAACTGCTCGATCTTGTCGCTCTTGCCGGTGATCTCGAACACGAAACTCTCGGTCGTAGCATCGATCACGCGCGCGCGGAAGGCGTCGGCGAGGCGCAGCGCCTCGACGCGGTTGTCGCCCTTTCCTTTCACCTTCACCATCGCCAACTCGCGCTCGATGGTGTTGCCGGCGAGCGTCATGTCGACGACGCGGTGGATCGGCACCAGGCGATCGAGTTGGTTCTTGATCTGCTCGATCACCATCGGCGTGCCGGTGGTGACGATGGTAATAAGCGACAAATGCTTCTGGTGCTCGGTCTCCGACACCGTCAGCGACTCGATGTTGTAACCGCGCCCGGAGAACAGGCCGATCACGCGCGCCAGCACGCCCGGCTCGTTGTCGACCAAAACCGACAGCGTATGGCTTTCCGGCTTCTGTGCCGTCGGCGCGGTGGGATAATGAGAGGTCGTCGTTGGAGCGTTCACGGCCTTAGTCCTTGCTCTGTCTAACCCTCTCCCCTTGTGGGAGAGGGTGGTCCCGAGCGTCAGCGAGGGACCGGGTGAGGGGGCCGATGTTCGATGCAAGTCAGGCCCCCTCACCCGGCTCGCTCACTTCGTTCGCTCGCCACCCTCTCCCCACAAGGGGAGAGGGTAACGGAGCAAGCGGCAATGCCTACACCAGCATCTTGCCTTCCTCGGTGATGGCATCTTCGATCGCGACGCCGGCATCGCCGAGGAGCATTTCATTGTGCGCGCGGCCCGACGGAATCATCGGGAAGCAGTTCTCGGCCGGATCGACCACGCAGTCGAACAGCACCGGCCGGTCGACATTGATCATCTCCTTGAGGGCATGATCGAGATCGCCCGGCCTCTCGCAGCGGATGCCGACCGCGTGCATGGCGTCCGCCAGTTTGACGAAATCGGGCAGCGCTTCCGAATAGCTCTCCGAATAGCGCCCGCCGTGCAGCAGTTCCTGCCACTGCCGCACCATGCCCATGTAGCCGTTGTTGAGGATGAACACCTTGATCGGCAGCCGGTACTGCACCGCCGTCGACAGTTCCTGCATGGTCATCTGCACCGAGGCTTCGCCGGCGATGTCGATGACCAGCGATTTCGGATGCGCAAGCTGCACGCCGACCGAGGCCGGCAGGCCGTAACCCATCGTGCCGAGCCCACCGGACGTCATCCAGCGATTCGGCTCGTTGAAGCCGTAGAACTGCGCCGCCCACATCTGGTGCTGGCCGACTTCCGTCGTGATGTAGGTGTCGCGGTCCTTGGTCATCTCGTAAAGCCGCTGGATGGCGTATTGCGGCTTGATCACCTCGTTCGACGGCCGGTAAGCGAGCGACTTGCGTGCGCGCCACTTGTCGATCTGCGTCCACCACATCGACATCGCTTTTTTGTCGGCCTGCTTGGCGCCGGTGCGCCACAGCCGCACCATGTCCTCGAGGACATGCGCGCAGTCGCCGATGATCGGCACATCGATCTTGACGTTCTTGTTGATCGACGACGGATCGATGTCGACGTGGATCTTCTTCGAGCCGGGCGAAAAAGCATCGAGCCGGCCGGTGATGCGGTCGTCAAAGCGCGCGCCGATGCAGACCATCACGTCGCAATCGTGCATCGCCATGTTGGCTTCGAGCGTGCCGTGCATGCCGAGCATGCCGAGCCACTGTGGATCGGCGGCCGGGAAGGCACCGAGCCCCATCAGCGTCGAGGTGATCGGAAAACCGGTGAGCTTGACGAGTTCGCGCAACAGATCGCTCGCCGCCTTGCCGGAATTGACGACGCCGCCGCCGGTATAGAACAGCGGGCGCTTGGCATGCGCCATCAATTCGATCGCTTCCTTGATTTTGGCGAGGTCGCCCTTCGTCTTCGGCTTGTAGCCGGTGTGCGGAAAATCCTTCGGCTTCGAATAGACGCCCTTGGCGAACTGGATGTCCTTCGGGATGTCGATGACGACCGGGCCCGGCCGGCCGCTCGCGGCGATATGGAACGCCTCGTGCAGAATGCGCGGCAGATCCTCGATGCGCTTCACGAGATAATTGTGCTTGGTGCACGGCCGCGTGATGCCGACCGTGTCGGCTTCCTGGAACGCATCGTTGCCGATGAGATGCGTCGGCACCTGGCCGGTGATGCAGACGATCGGGATCGAATCCATCAGCGCGTCGGTGAGGCCGGTAACCGCGTTGGTCGCGCCGGGACCGGAGGTGACCAGCACGCAGCCGACCTTGCCGGTCGAGCGCGCATAGCCCTCGGCCATGTGCACGGCGCCCTGCTCGTGCCGCACGAGGATGTGCTTGACCTTATCCTGCGCGAAAATGGCGTCGTAGATCGGCAGCACCGCTCCGCCCGGATAGCCGAACAGGTGCTGCACGCCCTGGTCCGTCATGGCCTGGATCACCATTTCGGCGCCGGTCATTTCCTGTGTCATCGTCCTCGTCCTTCCAACCCGTCATCTCGTGTCGCGGCGGCAATAAAAAAGGCCCGTAAAGGGCCATGTCCGGACGCTTCCCTTAGCGGCCTTCTCAGGCCAGCCCAAGGGGCGTCCGAACCGTTACTACGATAATAATATTGCTCATCATGTTGCTTCGCCGCATTTTCCTTGCGCGTTATAGTCAGGGCACCAAAAGCGGTCAAGGGGCATTCTAATGCCATTCCGTGCCCGAAGGGAGGTCCCCCGGACCGCGGGCCAGGCGGTGCTGAAAAGCAAAACGGCGCCCGGAAGGGCGCCGTCGGATGCAGGGATGATCGCCCGTCGGCGGATCAGTTCAGCTTGTAGACGCCGCCGCAGACCGCGGTCTCACCCAGCTTTTCGCAGTACATCTGCTTGGGCTCGATCTTCTTGCTGGTGGGATTCATGAACTTGTAGTCCTGCCAGAAAGTGCCCTTCGAGCGCGCGAGCTCGACGCGTTCCTTGACGAAATACTTGCCGTCGACGTCCTGCGCATCCAGCATTTCCTTGCCGACGAGCTTCTGGTTGCCGCCGTGCGCCAGAACCTTGCCGTCGAGACCATACACGACGACATAGAGGTCGCGGTCGGTGAAGCGGCCCTGCTTGTTACTGATCTCAGCATAGGCCTTGTCCGGCCCCTCGCCCTTAATCATGGCGCTCGCCTTCTTGACCATCGCCATGGCTTCATCCTTCGTGGCGAACTCAGCGGCGCCCACCGTACCGGCCCCTACAAGCAGCGCCGTGGCGGCAAGAATGTTCAAAACCTTCATGCAATTCCCTCCTGGAAGTTGGAAACGATCGCAGCCGGCGCTCGCGGCGCTCTTCTCTCGCTGTGTTTCGTATGCTGCGGTCAAACTCTAAACGCGTAATGAACGTGTGAAATTAGTTCGTTAATCTACATGATTGCTCCGGATTAAACCCGGACCGCGCAAACTATCTCGCCGAGCGTAACCATCGGCCGCCGAAGCGACCGATGACTTAGCTTTCGTACGCCGCTTTGGTCAGGCGGCGGCCTGTCTCACGGGCTCTGCTTTGACCGCGCGAGGGCGTACAGCCGCACGCGAAGCCTGCGCCGACGGTACGGCCGGGCCGGCGGGCGCCACCGTCTCCTCGGTGCGGAAGTAGGCGACCTGCTCGTCCATGGACTTCGCCTGCTGCTCGAGCGTCTGCGCGGTGGCGGCGTTCTCCTCGACCAGCGCCGAGTTGCGCTGCGTCACCTCGTCCATCTGCGCCAAGGCCTTGCCGACTT
>Ga0255338_1002146_pt1 | contig 31277 bp, 27 predicted proteins | sample MeOH1_35cm_T4_19_FD_203715 | JGI IMG/M metagenome (GOLD analysis project Ga0255338, IMG submission 203715) | Sandy soil microbial communities from University of British Columbia, Vancouver, Canada - MeOH1_35cm_T4_195 | ecosystem: Engineered > Artificial ecosystem > Sand microcosm > Unclassified ... | reverse complement strand
TGCCGGGCGCTACGGAAGATGTGAAGTGGGAAGACCACCTCGTCTTCTCCGTGGGAGGGAAGATGTTCGCCATGTTCGACGTGTCGGACGCGGAGCCGTTTAGCTTGAAGGTTCATCCTGACGAGTTCCCGGTGCTCACGCAGCAGCCGGGGATCTCGTCGGCGCCGTACCTGGCGCGAGCCTCCTGGGTCCGGTTGGAGCACTGCGGCGTGCTGCCCCCCGAAGCGTTGGAAGACCTCCTCCGCGAGGCGCACGAACTGGTGGCGGCAAAGCTCTCCAAGCGGACCCGTGAGCGGCTGGGCATCCCCATCCGTTAGCCGTAACCGTTTGATTGCCGGTGCTGCCCCGGGGCGCTCGCCACCCGAAGGTGCGTCGTAACCCCGTCCATCTCCGCAAGCGGCTCTAGCTAAAGTACCACCCGCCGTTAACGTTGATCGTCTGGCCCGTAACGTAGCCGTTTTCGGCGAGCATTACGGCCACGCTGGCCACTTCGTCAACCACCCCCAGCCGTCCCACCGGGATCAGGTCCGGGTGGGCTCGCGGGTTGTTACGCACCATGTCGGTCTCCACCAGCGCCGGCGCAACCGTGTTCACCGTAATGCCCTCCTTCGCGAGGAGGTTCGCGTATGAGTGGGTCAACCCGTGCATGCCGGCCTTCGATGCCGCGTAGTGCGGCCCCACCACCCCGCCGGTCTGCGCCGCTACGGAGGAGACGTTGATGATCCGTCCCCACTTCCGCAAGCGCATTCCCGGCACCACGGCCTGGGTAACCAGGAACGCGGACTTCAAGTTTACGGCCAACAGCTCGTCCCAATCCGTCTCCGAGATCTCCTCCAAAGGCTGTGGTCGCGCGATCCCGGCGTTGTTTACCAAAATGCCGATGGGGCCCAGCGATTGCTCCACGGCGGCGACCAGCTCCGTGACCTCAGCACTGACTGAGACATCGGCGCGTACCGCCAGTGCCCGGCGGCCCTGCGCGAGGATCTGCGCGCGCACATCCTCCGCCGCCTCCGTTTGGCATCGGTAATTCACGGCAACGTCCGCGCCTGCTTTCGCCAGCGCCAGCGCGATGGCCGCGCCGATGCCCCGGCTCGCCCCGGTCACCAGGGCCACCTGTCCGTTGAGTTTCTCCATGCGACCGCTGTTCGCCAGGCCGCTCTCGTCGCCCTTTGCCGAGGTTTACAATTCCGGTCACGCGGTACTGAGCGTCTGGTCAAGGCCTGTTGTTAAGTGAGGAGTGTCTCGATGTCAGTCCGAGAGCAAACGCATGAGGAGTTAGAGGAGCAGCAGATCACGCTCCAGGATCAGCCGCAGAAGTTTCCGCCCCAGGAACAGCCGCAGCAGCCGGGTCTTGAAACCCAGATGCAACCGGCACCCCTTTACGATGACCCCGAGTATCGCGCCGCCGGAAAGCTCGAGGGCAAGGTCGCTCTCATCACCGGTGGCGACAGCGGAATCGGGCGTGCCGTGGCGATCTGCTATGCGAAGGAGGGCGCTGACGTGGCCATCGTATACCTCAACGAGCATGAGGACGCGGAAAAGACGCGGCGGATCGTGGAAGGCCACGGACGCCGCTGTGTTACGCTGGCCGGTGACGTGGGCGACGAGCGCTTCTGCCGGAGCGCAGTGGAGCAGGTGGTTCAGCAACTCGGCAGGCTGGACATTCTGGTGAATAACGCCGCCGAACAGCACCCGCAGGAAAGTCTGGAGGCGATTAGCACGGAGCAACTGGAGCGAACCTTCCGCACCAACATCTTCGGCTACTTCCACATGTCCAAGGCCGCAATGCCCTACCTGAAGGATGGCTGTGCCATCGTCAACACCACCTCCATCACCGCCTACCAGGGGAGCGGGCATCTGATGGATTACGCCTCTACGAAGGGCGCGATCCTGGCCTTCACGCGGTCCCTGGCGGAGGCGCTCACCCCGAAGGGCATTCGCGTTAACGCGGTGGCGCCCGGCCCGATCTGGACGCCGCTGATTCCGTCCACGTTTTCGCCGGACCAGGTCGCCAAGTTCGGCAGCGACACCCCGATGAAGCGCGCCGGCCAGCCCGCGGAGATCGCGCCGTGCTATGTGTTCCTGGCGTCGCGAGACTCCTCGTACATCGCCGGTCAGGTGCTGCACCCGAACGGCGGCCAGCCGGTAGAAAGTTAGCCCGCTGTCAACAAGGTAGCGCACCGTTCGGAAATCCAGCGTGGGCGAGGCTCCGGCCGGAGCCTCGCCCCTTATGCTCGAAACCATATGCTGATCTCCCTGGTGTTTCAGCCAGAGCCCGCATTCCCCCTCACTCTTTCCTGGAACCGGCCGTGGAAACGCCGGGTCCTGTTTTTCACAAGCACGAGATGGGAAAGAGCAAGTGGCAGGCCTGGTTGTAAGGGCTGGAACCGCTTGTCCAAGGAGCAAAGCAATGTCGTATCGAAGGAAGCAGATCGCGGCGGTGGGCTTGCTGATTGCCGTGGCGGGCGCGGCGCAGGCGTCGCGGCGGGATGAGGTGCCGGTACTGGTGAACGGCACCCGGCTGGACAGCGATGCTCTCCTGCTGCCGGACGTGAACCGCACCGTGGTGCCGATGCGCTCACTGTTCGAGTCGTTGGGAGCGCAGGTGGAGTGGGACGCCGCGCAGCGCGCGGTGTACGCCTGGATGCCGGACGGGGTCGGCGTGCGGATCGCGATGAACGACCGGAATGCCGAGACGCTGGACATGCCGGAGCATCCGGGGCCGGGCAACTGGGGCCGCGTAGTGCGCACCTTCCGCATCGATGCTCCGGCGATGATGCGCGGCGAGCGGGTCTACGTGCCGCTGCGCTTCGCCGCGGAGTCGCTTAAAGCAGACGTGCGGTATGCCGCTTACGAGCCGGCGGTGCACATCCGCACCCAGGCCGTGGCAGGCAGCCGTCAGGAAGCGCCTCCGCGGGTGGATCGTCCTCAGCCGCTAGACCCGGAGCCGCCGCGCGAGGTGCGCCGTCCGCGCCGCCCCAGTCGTGAAAGCGGGGTGGTAGGGTTGGACGTCGAGTTGGTGCTGAACGGCAGCCGCTTCAGCCGGAGCGACAGCCGGATGACCATCGACATGACGGTCACCAATCCCACGAGCCGGACCATCGTGGTGCCGTTCCGCTCCGGCCAGCAGTTCGACGTCGAGGTGGTGCAGGACGGGCACGTGGTCTGGAACTGGGCGCACGACCGGGCCTATACCCAGGCCCTTTCCGAAATTACGATGCGCCCGGGCGACAAGCAGAGCTATGCGGCACGCTGGAACTTCGAGACGAATGACGGTCGGCGGGTGCCGCCGGGACGCTACACCATTCGCGGTATCCTGATGAGCGACACCGGCGAGCGACAGCAAGCGGCGGAGGAAACGATTACGGTGTCGCGGTGAGGCTTCAGGGTCAGGGTTCGCCAGTGTGAAACCTGACTCGGTTGGGTGAACTGAGCGTTAAGGAGAGGCGCCGATTAGCTTTCGCGTACCCGGTCCATACTTCTGCATGCTGGTGCGCTCATTGCACGCAGAGGACACCCTTCCATGAGTACCTTCACCACCCAGGACGGCACGAAGATCTACTACAAAGATTGGGGTACCGGGCAGACCGTGGTGTTCAGTCACGGCTGGCCATTGACCGCGGACGCGTGGGAAGACCAGATGTTCTTCCTCGGACAGCATGGTTACCGGACAATCGCGCACGACCGGCGCGGTCACGGCCGTTCCGATCAGCCCTGGAACGGCAACGACATGGACACCTATGCCGACGATCTCGCGGCGCTGATCGAGAGTCTCGATCTGAAAGACATCGTGTTGGTGGGGCATTCCACCGGTGGGGGAGAAGTGACCCGGTACATCGGGCGGCACGGAACGTCGCGGGTCGCCAAAGCCGTACTGGTGGGCGCTATCCCTCCGCTCTTGCTCAAGACCGACGCCAACGCGGCCGGGTTGCCACTGGAAGTGTTCGACGCTATCCGCGCCGGGATGAGTGCCGACCGCTCACAGTACTTCAAAGACATCGCGGTGCCGTTCTACGGCGCCAACCGACCTGGCGCCAAGGTGTCTCAAGGTCTCCATGACTCGTTTTGGCTCCAGGCCATGCAGGGTGGCTTCAAAGGCCTGTACGACTGCGTGAAAGCCTTCTCGGAGACCGACCAGACGGAGGACCTCAAGAAGTTCGATGTCCCCACGCTGATTATCCACGGCGATGACGACCAGATTGTGCCGATCGGGGCGTCGGCGATGCTCTCATCCAAGCTCGTCTCCGGGGCTACGCTGAAGATCTACCCCGGCGCACCCCACGGCCTGGCCTCCACGCTCAAAGACCAGCTCAACGCGGACCTGCTCGCCTTCATCCGGGCATAGGTGGTTTCGAAGGGACACCCTCGGTCGCCGGTGTCCCGATTTCAGCGGCCACAGACGTCGCAAACGAGAGCTTGCCCGGACTCCCGGAGCAATCCGGGCACCACCTCTTGTTTGCGCATTCGTTCCCGTGAGGCTTTGCCCGGGCCGCCGCGGGACTCCAGGTAACCTCCCGATTAATCTCCACGAGACGAGAATCTTGCTCCCGCTCCCGCCCATCCCGCACGCAACTAGCTTTCCTTCTTGGCGTCCTGGGTGACTGGGCGGTTCATGCCCACGAACTCAGCCCAGAAGCAGGGACTGTGCCCCGTCGATCCACATCTCCGAACCGGTGATGTGGCTGGCGCGGTCCGAGGCGAGGAAGAGCACCAGTTCCGCCACCTGTTCGGCGCTGGCCGCTTTTCCGCGGGTGAGCGGGATGTCGCCGTCCGGAAATACCACGCGCTCCTTCTCTCGCTCCAGGTTGCGGAGGAACGTGTTGTCCGCAATGCTGGTGTGCACCGATCCCGGGCAGATCGCATTCACCCGGATGCGGTACTTCGCCAGCTCCAGGGCGGTCATCTTGGCGAAAATCACCTGCGCGCCCTTGGCGCAGGAATATGCCGTAGCGCCGGTGTTGCTGAAGACCCGGGTGCCGTTGACCGAAGCCGTGATGACGACCGAGCCGCCGGCGCGCTTGAGCAGCGGCAGCCCGTACTTGAGCGAGAGAAAGGTGCCCTTGAGATTGACGCCGAGGGTGCGGTCCCAGTCTTCCGGTGAGAGCTCGTCCAGCGGCGCCCACACCCCGTTGATGCCGGCGTTGGCGAAGACGATGTCCAGCCGGTCCCACTCCTGCGCCACGCGCTCGTGCGCCTGCTGCATCTGGTCCGGCTGGGAAACGTCCGCCACCAGTTGCAGCGTCTGCCCGCCGAACTGCTCCACTTCCGCCGCTAGCTCCGCCAGGCGCTCCGGCGAGATGTCTACCGCAGCGATGCGCGCGCCTTCCCGTGCCAGTCGCAGTGCGGCTGCCTTCCCGATCCCTTCACCCGCGCCCGTGACGAACGCTACCCGATCCTGAAGTTCCATGAATTAGGGTCCTCGCTGTTCAGTTTGCCCGTTCATTATAAGGAAGCCAGGAAGGGAGGAGTGCAGGAAACGTGTCGCGGAGGATTGGGTGGACTGCCTGGTCTGCGAGAAGGCAGGACTCCGGCGCGTCGGGTGGGAACGGTATGTTGAGCCACGGACAGTTTTCGGTGCCATCATCAAGGAAGCTAGTCATGCGTCCTACTCCTATTCGCTCCTATCGCGTACTCTTGCCGCTGCTGCTCTGCCTGGTCACTCTCGCGGGCGGTCCGTTGCGAGCCCAGAACGACCCGCGCGCGGTTGCCGCGTCCTTCATCAGCCAGGGTGGCAAAGCCTACGAGGCCGGGAAATACGATCAGGCGATCACCTTGTTTCAGCGCTCGCTGGACCTCTTCCAGCGTCTGGAAGACCAGCGAGGCGTGAGTGCCAGCCTGACGAATCTCGGCCTGGCGCACCGGGCGTTGGGCCAGGACAAGAAGGCGCTGGAATACTACAACCGCGCCCTCGATCTGGCGGATGAGGCGGACCCGCAGCTTTCCACGCTGCTCGGCAACACCGCGTCTCTGGCGATCAGCCTGGGGCAGTTCGATCTGGCGATCCGCTATTTTAACCAGTGCCTGGAGTTGGATCAGGCGCGCGGCGACCGCAAAGGGGTCGCGATGACGCTCGACGGCCTGGGGCAGGCGTACGGCCGAATGCGGCAGTTTGACCGCTCGCTGCAGTACTTCACGCAGTCGTTGGAGGTGATCCGTCCCACGGGTGACCTGCGGGCCATGGCGCGGACGATGAACAACATCGGCGCCACCGGAAAGGCGAAGGGGGACTATGATCTCGCTGCCCGCTATCTCTCCCAGGCGGTGGAACTGAAGCGGAAGTTCGCTACCCGCGCCGATCTGGCCGCCAGCCTGACGAACCTCGCGCTCATTTACTTCGATCAGGGTAAGCTGGCGCCTTCGGCGGCTGCGTTCTCGGAAGCCATCCAGCACCACGAGATCATCAGCCAGGAGGTACGGGAAGCGAGTAAGATCGGCGAATACCAGGACTGGTTCCGCTCCTCTCTCTATCGTCGCTACGCGCACGTGCTGATCAATCAAGGAAAGCCCGAAGAGGCGCTCGTCGCGTTGGAGCGCGGTCGCAGCCAGGGACTGGCCCGGCAGGCGGCGCAGAACCGTGCGGACTATAGCCGAATCCTGGGGGCTGCGGATGCTCGCCGCCTCCAGGCCACCCTGGCCGCCTTTAGCTCCGCCAGCGCTGAGGTTCGGGAGACGGATGGCCTGGCCTCCCTCGCTGATTCCGGCGGACCCTCGCCGTTGAAGCAGCGCCTGCTGGAGATCCGGCGGCGGTACGACGATACCGATCGCGCGTTGACCCAATTGCGCAGCGACCTGAGCGCGCGGTACCCCTCCTACCGGCGCTTGAGCGGCGCCGCGCCTCCCACCCTGGCGGATCTGAAGGGACTGGCGGCGAAGGATCCGAAGACCCTCTACCTGGAGTGGGCGGTGGGTGCGGAGTCCACCTCCCTTCTCTTCGCGCTCTCCCAGAGCGACGGCGTGAAGAGCTTCGTGCTGGAGGGCGGCGAGGACGCGATCACGAAGCAGGTCCGCGCGTGGCGCGCCGCCATCCAGAAGGAAGACGCGCGTGAGTCGGCGCCGGCGCGCGCCCTTTACTCCACGTTGTTCAGCCAGGTCGAAAAGGCCGGGCTGCTGGCGCCGGACAAGTTTACCCACCTGGTGTTGGTAGGGGACGGCCCGCTGCTGGAAGTGCCGTTCGCAGCGTTGGTCGACGGCAACGGCAAGCGGTTGGTGGAGCGCATGCCAGTGGCAGCCGCTGGCTCCCTGGGCGTGCTCACCTGGCCGGACGATCGCGAGAAGCCGACGGCCTCGCTCCTGGTGGCCGCGGATCCACTGGCGCCCGGCAATCCGCCGCTTCCCGCCGCCCGGGCGGAAGGGAAGGCCGTGGCGGCGCTATTCCCAGGGGCGCGGCTCCTGGTCGGCGCGGAGGCGACCCGCCGCCAGGTATTGCCGGAGTTGGGCAGCTTCGGCATCCTGCACTTCGCCACTCACGGGATGTTCGATCCGGAGGATGGGCTCGGCAGCGGGCTACTCCTGGCTTCGGAGAAAGGTTCGGACGACGACCAACTGCTAGCGGCCCGCGAGTTGATCAACGGCCGGCTGTCCGCCCATCTCGCAGTACTCTCCGCCTGTGACACCGGGCAGGGGGAGCACAGCGGCGGCGAGGGATTGCTGGGTCTTACGTGGGCCTTCCGCGCCGCGGGATGCCCCGCCACCGTCGCCAGCCTCTGGAGCGTAGACGACGGCGCAACCGGAAAGCTCATGGTTCGCTTCTACGAGGGTTTGAAGGACGGCAAAGCGAAGGATGTGGCGCTGCGGGAAGCGATGCTCACGGTGAAACAGGCACAGCCCCAGCCGTTCTTCTGGGCCGCCTTCCAGGTCAACGGTGAGACCGGCGCCATCAAGTTTTGAGTCAAGGAGTGGAAGCTGCGGTCGGTCCGCAGCTTCCACTCCTTGAGACTCTAAATTCCGCCGGAGGACTGCTTCAGCAGTTCGGCAGAGCCCGCGCCTGCGTGCTCGATCTCGGCAATGGTCCCGTTCACGGCCGCGCGGCGCTCGGCTTCGCTCCAGGCAAAGAGGCCAAGGGACGCGAAGAAGCAGACCACGGCCCCCATTCCCACCGCTTTCGGAGATCCCAGGTGCTCCGCCAGGGTGCCGCCGAGGAGACCCCCCAGCGGCTGAAAGCCCATCCAGATGAGGGAGAAAATCGCCATCACCCGGCCGCGGAGGGCGTCCGGCACCTCTTCTTGAAGCTGCGCGTTGATGTTGACGCCCGTGATGATCAGCCCCAATCCGGCCGCCACCAGGGTAGCCAGTCCCGCCGGATAGCTCGTCACCATCGAGAAGCCGACCAGCGCTATCGAATACATGAGCGCTCCACCGTAGATCAGGTAGCGTCGCACTTCGGCGCGGGCGAAGATTGCGGTGACAATCGCAGCCAGGACCGCACCGATGCCGGCGGCGGCGGTTAACTGCCCCACGGCCAGCGCGCCCCGGTGGAACTGCTCCGCGGCAAGGGCGGGCAGCAGCGTCTGGTAAAGCCAGCCGAACGAAGCGGTTACCGCGAACATGATCAGAATCCGCAGTGCGATCGGTGTCCGGGCTACGTAGCGCAGGCCTTCCAGAGGGGAAGGGCGTGCGGTTTCGTCCATGTGCGCCTCGTCGACGTGCATCATCAACAGTGCGACGATCACGGCGATGTAGCTGAGACCATTGAGGGCAAAACAGCCGGGCGCACCGAAATACGCGATCAGACCGCCCGCCGCCAGGGGACCGAATACCCGTGCGCTGTTCCAGAGGAGCGAGTTGAGGGCAATCGCGCTCCCCATCTGCTCCCGCGGCACCAGTGTGGGCATGAATGACTGGAACGCCGGGCCGGAGAACGCGTTGACTGCTCCCAGCGCCGCAGCTACGGCGGCGATGTGCCAGGGCTGCGGCACTACCCAACGACCCGATGCCAGGAGTGCCAGTAAGAAGGCGAGCACCATCGAGAGCACCTGGGTGATCAGCAGGATGCGGCGGCGCGGGTAGCGATCGGCGAACTGTCCACCGGTAAGGGTGAGCAGCAAGCCCGGTGCGGCACCGGCGCCCGCCACGATGCCCAACCAAGCGGGAGAATGGGTGAGGTGGAACACCAGCCACCCCTCCGCCACGAACTGGAGCCAGGTCCCGATCATGGAGACGAGTTGGCCCGTATAGAACAGGCGGAAGTTCCGCGCCTGAAACGGTGCCAGGATGCCGCGACTGCTGGACTGCGTCATACCTCGTTCGTCCTCTCGAAATCGGTGCGCCTATCAGGTAGGGGCCTAATTATTGATGGCTAAAGAGTAAGGGGTGGAAAGCTTCGAGCGCTAAGGACCGGTCACGAGGTTCTGGGCCATCTGCTGGAGGACCTCACGCGCCAGCGCGATCTGCCCCGGCGAGAGTCCGTGCTGGAGCCGCTCGCGCACCTTTGCGGAAACCCAGGGAGCCAGCTCGGCATAGATCGCGGTGCCTGCGTCCGTCAGGGAGAGCTCATTCACCCGCCGGTCCGCGGCGTTTTCCTTCCGCAGCAGCCAGCCGCGCCGCACGAGGCCGTCCACCACGCCGGTGAGCGTAGCGGCTTCCACGCGCATGCAGGTCTGGACCTCCCGCTGGGTGGCGGGCGCCGGCGCTCGTCTGCCCACGAGCGACAGAACCTGCCACTGGCTGTAGGTCAACTCGTGCGGGCGAAGGAGGTCGTTCACATAGGCGGTCATCGCCAGGTAGGCTCGCTTCAGCCAGTGTCCCAGCGGCAGCTCGCTCTCCAGATCCAGGTCAACCATCGTTCCGCTCCTCCATCAGGTCCGAAGTTACTTCGGGGCCTAACTATCATTACCGATGGCAACGCGGGTGTAAACCGAGATCCGAAAAGAAGAGCGGATGCGTCGATGGCGGGGCGTGCAAACGGACAGACGTGGACGTGCGTGCCTTTTTGCGTCGCTCGTCCACGTCGGCAGAATACGCGAGCATTTACGGTTCGCCGGCAGCTCGACGGGTTAAGGGCGCTTGGAAGCCGAAGTTGGCTCGTCTAGCAGGGGCTCGGGAAGCGGCGGTGAGACTGCCGCGTCTAGAAGCTCCGGGAGGGGGCGGCGGAGGTCGAGCCGCCAGAGCGCGTCGTCCCGGGTGAAGAACAGCGTTCGCCCATCCGGGCTCAGGTGAGTGTAGGCAGCTCCGGAGGTGAGCCGAAGCATGCGGGGGGCGGCGTGGTCGCTGGCGGCGTAGAGCGCCGTGCCGGGGCCAGGCGGATCGCTCCAGAAAAAGGAGAGGGTGTGTCCTCCGATCGCGACGCTCCGGTTGTTGTTGAGCACTCGCGGGGAGGTCGCGTCCTCTCCATCCAGAGGGAGCAGACTGGTCGCGTCGACTTCGTTGGCCCCGTATTCGACTCCGATCTCGTATTGCTCCTGGAACTGCGCGAGGAGCTGCTGCGCGGGTTGGTTGCGGTAGGTGCGGCGAGTTTTCAAATCCAGTACGGCAGGCGGGTCGGTCACCGTGAGGTACTGGTGCTGGGCATCTTGCTTGATCTCGTTGGCGCTAAGTCGCCAGACGCGGCGCAGCCCAAACGGCTCCAGCGACCAGGTGCCTTCGCCGCGGAAGGGGATCAGCGCCCGGCCTGTGTCGGGACCGGCGGGCCATCGGAACGCCACCAACGCGTCGGTGAGGGTGTTCCAGAACGTTGGCGGTGGGGGCGCGGTCGAGGCTACCGCGGGAGATTGCGCGCAGGCCAGCCAACTACCGGTCACCGGATGACGCAGGATCATGTAATTCGAGCCTCCGAAGAGGCGTCGTTCGACGCCGACGCTGGTCCTGCGCGGCAGATGCACGGCCTGCTCTGCGTAGAATGCGAGGCTGAGTACCATTCCAGTGGCCCACACGGCTTGCTGCAGCGGGAGTTTGCGGCGGTTCATGGGGTTCCTCCCACGCCGGGGATTGCCCCGCCGTACTTTGCCGCGGCCGATGCGAGCGGATCGTGCGGGTACTCTCGCTGGAGGCGCCGGTAGAGTTTGGCGCCTTCTCGCTCGTAGTTCAGGTCCGTCCGGTTCCCCCAGTAACTCTCCAGCGACGGCAGGAACGAGTAGCAGAGCGCTGCGGAGTAGAGCGCCTTGGGAGCTTCTGGGGTGTGGGGGTATTGGTCCGCCACGCGCCGGAAGACCTGGAGCGCCTGATTGACCGCGGCATGCTCTTCCTGATAAGCGCGGAGGGCCGCACCTTCTTTCGGGCTCAGCTTGAAGCTGCGATCTTCCACGTTGTAGGGAGCATTCAAGGCCAACGCCCATGTGCGGTCCCCTTGCCAGAGAGCGCCGTTGTAAAAGAGCAGATGGCGCTGGTGGAACATGAACTGCCCCGCGGCATAGGCGGCGCGCGCCTTCTCGGCCGGGTTCTTCGCCGCCTGCTCCCGTCGCTTCAAGTCGGCCAGCAAACGTGAGGCTTCGAGCGGCGGCGTGCGCGGCTTCTTCTTACTGGTCTCCACGGCGTAGCTCTTCTCCGCGGTCTGCAGCCAGGCCCCCAGCGAGGCAAACGTCTGTGCGGCGGCGGCGTATTCGCCCGCGCGCATCTGGCGGAAGCCGATGGAGTAGCGCATCAGGTTGCACTGTGGATGGCGAGGAAAGCGCTTGATGAAGGCGCGCAGGTCTTCTTCCGTAGCCAGGCAATCCGCCACGTAGGCGTAGTCCTTCCGGTATCCCAGCGCGAAGTAGTGGCGTAGGGCGTTGGGGTAATCGTGCTGTAGTTCGGAGAGGACGGCCGCCGCCTCGTGGGCTCCGGCCCGCATCCGCGGAACCACGGCGTGGTTGGCGACTTCTTCATACTCCCGGAGCGCCTCGGGGTGTCGACCGGCGTGATGCAGAGCAAGGGCGTGCGCCCAGCGAGCTTCATCGCGGCCGGCGGGGCGAGGCGAGCGGAGCAGGGCTTGGGCGGCGAGACTCTCGGCGCGGTCCGCGTGCCCCGCACGGTCCTCGATGGTGGAGAGCTGTGTGAGCAATCGCCCGGAGACCTCCAGCGAGGGATGTCGCTTCAGGAGGTCCAGAGCGTACAGCCCGAGGCGGTAGTTGGTGCCAGCACTGCTGCGCCCGTAGCGGAGGATCAGGTCCAGGTAGACCACCGCCACCCGCGGCTGGTCGGCGACCAGTTGCTGAAACCGCTGGTGGGCGTTGCCGTTCATCCGTTGCAGGCACCAGCGTGCGGAGATGAACGCGTCCTCGTTTTCGTCTCCCGGCGCGACCTCCGCCAGGGCGCGGCAGTAGGTGGCAAGCGCCTCGGGGTAATCTCCCAGGCGGTAGCGGCAGGCAGCCGCCATCCCCTCCGCATCCTTCGCCAACGGCCCCCGGCGGGCGCGGCGGACGCATTCCTGGTAGGACTCCATGGCAAGCCGTAGATAACGGGCACGCGCAGCATCTGGCGGAGCCCCCGAACCATCGTCCAACTCGTTGGCGGCGGCGAAATAGGTGCGGCCCAGCATGTAGAGCGCGGGGGAATAGCGGGGGTGGAGCTTCAAGACCTCCTGAAACTTCGCGGCGCTTTCCTCCGGGGTGCCGAGATAGAAGGCGACCACGGCGCGCAAGTAATCCGCTTGTGTCTGGAACTTCGTTCCGTCGAGGGCCCGGATCGGGTCGCCGATGCCCGTTAACACACCGGTTTCGATCTGCCCTCGCGCTCGCAGGTACGCTCGCAGGACCGGTGTATCCTGCGCGCCGCGCCAGGCAGCGAGAGTCAGGATGCGGTCCTGGAGTCCATACTTTTGCTCGGGTTGAGAATTCCTGTAGCGTCGCCACTCCGCAGCCGCCTGCGGATAGCGCCCCTCCTCCTCCAGCCGGAGAGCGGCCGCTTCCGCTTTGTCGGGTGCTGCCTCGTCTGCGGTAGCCGGCTGCGGAGAGCGGACGATCGCCCGCTCCTCGCCGGGCCACCGCCACCAGGGCTCCGGCATCCGGAGGAAGTCGGGGCGCATGCTGTGGAAGTGGACCGACTCCAACTCCGGTCCCCAGCACGCAAGTGCCGGCACCAGCGCCGAGAGGGTCAACAGCAGCGTGAGGGAGGCGCGCTTGCGGAAGGACATCAGCGGGTCCTCTCTTCAGGTGGAAGCGCGGCAGTGAGCGCGTGTGGAGCGCCTTGCCCATCGCTCCACATGACGTGGGCGGAGAGACGGGCTCCGGCATGGGGGAGGCGGCAGACGATCCACTGGGAGCCGGGACGGAGGAGCGTACGGGAGCAGAGGGCCCGGTCGGCACGGAGGGGGGAGCAGGGCGCGTCGCCGCAGCGATACTCGGCGGCCTCGATCTCGAGGTCAGCAAGCTCCCCGGTCAGCGTGACCCGGATGCCGTCCGGCAGCCGTGGCGCGTCGATGCCATCGTTGCGGACCACCAACCGAGCACCGTCAGCGGACTGCTGAAACGTGAGCGCGAGCGTGCCCGTTGGCTTAGCTTCCGTATGGGGTTGCGAGCGAAGGGCGAGTGGCTCCCCGGGAGCGGGCCAGCGGAAGTAGCAGACCCCGGCGAGACGGGGGTCGTGCTGGTCGGCTAATTCTCGTTCAGTGCGCTGCAGCGCGTCGATCCGGGGCCATTGAAACCAGAGGGAAGTGCCGGAGGCCACCGCGAGGGAGCCGGCCAGCGTGTCCGTGCTTGCCCGGAGCGTCAGGCCGTCCTCTACTGCCAGCTCCTCCCCAGTTCGGGTCGCGGCGGACCTCACGGTCCAGTCCGCTGCTTGCATCAGGTCTTCCGGGTCCAGGTCATGCCTCACGCCGATCGGCTGTCCGTGCGGGTCCAGTACCACGCAGCGCCCATAGGATGGGAGGCCGATCCAGGCGCGGGCACGGCCGGCGGTGGCTCGCTCGACTCCCCGCGCCAACTCCGCGGTCTCCCAGAGCGGTGGTGGCTTCCGGCCCGCGATCGGCCACCGGTTGCCGTAGAACTGCGGCGCCACCTCGTCGACCGCGTCGCAGACGCGGGCGTACCCTCGCGTGCCGAGCCAATCCGGAAGCGCGGTGACGGAGAGGCACCAGCCGGTGGGAAGCTCTCGCCGCACCCCGTCCAGCAGCCGGGCATAGTCCGCCAGGCGTGCGGTGGGGATATCGGCGTCCAACTGCACTCCCTGCACGGCTGCGGGCAGTCGCGCCGCTCGCAGCAGCCTGGCGACTTGCGACGGTCCCGCGGGCGAGAGCAGCAGCGGATGCGCTCCGGGATGAACCCGCAGCACCGCATACAGGGGGCAGGGCGCGTCGCTCGCAAACCGCTGCGGGCTCGTCAACTCCAGGCTGCCGCCACGCGCCATCAGCGTGCCGGCGTGCACATAGAGCCGGGCACATCCGGATCGCTTCAGATCTCGCACCTCCGCGGCCGAGAGGCGGAACGGGTGATGCCAGTACCACCACGCGCGCTGGAACGCCGGCTGGGCCGTCCGCGGCTGACCACTGAGTGCCCAGCCGCCCCCGAGGAGAGCGACCCCGAGCACCGGCATGGCCAGACGATGGAGTGCGTGGGAGAGAGTTGCCGGCATTCTAACCCTCGCCTCGACTCTCCACGACGCCCAGGCGGCGCGTGAGGAGTCGGAAGAAGAAGGCGGTCAAGCCCAGGTTACCCAGGAGGCACCAGCTCCACTCGGGAAGGAGCGGTCGCGCCAGCGGACTCGCCGTGGGTTCTGCCAGGCAGAGTAGCGCGGAATGCCAGGCCGGGCTGAGATACCACCAGAGGTTCTCGCCGCGCACGTAGAATGGCGGGTACCACGCCAGGGCGCCCCAGCAGCATGCGCCGGTTACCAGGTACGCCAGAGCCATCGCAGAGCGCGGGTTGCGGAACCGGACCGCCGCCCAGAGGCCGAACGTAGCCACCGTCAGGCCGGTGGTTGCCAGGAGCATGAGCATGAGCAGAAAGTGGACCGGCGCGAGCCGCCCTGCGTGTGCCGCCATGAGCAGTACCGGGAGCGCGAGCCCCAGCAGCCAGGGCGCCGGGTAGAACGCGGGCAGCAGCTTCGCCACCACGATCTGCGAGGGCTCCAGCGAGGTGAGCAGCAGCTCTTGCCAGCGCTCCTGACCACGTTCGCGCGCCATGAACGCCACGGCCCGTCCGGGGAGGATCAGGGTGATGAGCAGCAGGTAGAGGAGGGAAGCGCACAGCAAGAACGTCCGTGCGGGCCACGGCGCGAGGTCCGGCCGCGAGAGCCACCACGCGGAGCACCCATACAGCGCAAGCAGCACCGCCAACCCGAGCCAACCGCCGCCAGAGCGAAGACCGCCGCGCGCCTCCGACGGACGGCGCAAGAGTTGCCATTCCCGCCGGAGCGCCGGGTTATCACCGATCCACTTATGAAGCACTGCAGGAGCCCACATTCTCCGTCGATCACGCTATTGCATGATCATCGGAAACGGAGTCGGTGTCAGGCAGGATAGTTCCCGGGGAGAGCGTTCAGGTGTTGGGGGTTCAGGTGTTGGAAGCTTGCACTGTGGTCATGCGGTTGTTCTTGTAGAGGCGCTCACCAATTGCGCCGTTTGGGTCACGCTTCTTCTTCGCCAAGCCGCATACCCTGGCGCCACCAACACCTGAACCCCCAACACCTGAATACCCGGATCGTTTACTTCCCCCAGGCGCCTTCCTGGATGGCGAGGCGCTGCTGCAGCGGGCGCCACCAGGCTTCGTTCGCCTGGTACCACCCGATGGTCTGGCGCATACCCTCGTCGAATCCGACTTCCGGCTCCCAGCCCAGCTCGCGGCGGATCTTGCCGCTGTTGAGCAGGTAGCGGCGGTCGTGTCCGGGGCGGTCCTCCACGTAGGTCTTGAGGCTCTCCGGCTTGCCCAGGAGGCGCAGTACGTGATCGGTGATCTCCTCCACGCTCTTCTCGACGCCACTGCCGATGTTATAAAGCTCGCCGATGCGGCCTTTCTTCAGGATCAGGTCGATGGCCTGGCAGTGGTCCGTTACATACAGCCACTCCCGGCGGTTCTGGCTGCTGCGGTAGAGCGGCAGCGGCCGGTCGTCGATGGCGTTGGCGGTGAATAGCGGGATCAGCTTCTCGGGGAACTGGTAGGGCCCGAAGTTGTTGGCACAGGTGGAGATGGTGGCGGGGAGGCCGAACGTCTCCTGGTAGCTGCGCACCACGAAGTCGCCGCCGGCCTTAGCCGCGTTGTACGGCGTGCGCGGCCGGTAGGGGTGCTCCTCGCTGAAGCTGTCCGGGCTGTCCAGGTCCAGGTCGCCGAACACCTCACAGGTGCTCACGTGATGGATGCGCGCGGTCTTCTGGCGACGGCAGGCCTCCATCAGTCCCTGCGTGCCGAGGACGTTCGTCCGGAAGAAAGCGGCCGGGTCCAGAATCGCGCGGCTGTTGTGGCTCTCTGCCGCGAAGTTGACCACCGCGTCGATCCGGTGCTCCGCCAGCAAATGCTCCACCAGATCCACGTTGCCGATGTCCCCGCGCACGAAGGCGTGGCGGTCGGCAAACCGGGCGACCACGTCGTCCAGATTCGGGAGGTTGCCGGCGTAGGTCAGAAGGTCCAGACCCAGCACCCGGTCGTCCGGGTAGCGCTCCAGCCAGTAGCGGACGAAGTTCGATCCAATAAAGCCGGCCGCGCCGGTCACCATCAAATTCACTGAGTAGCTCCTCTACCGCCGTCTTGCGCCGGGTTTCCCTTCCGCTCTCTTCGAGTCTTCGTTGCGCCCTCCCCGCAGCCGCAAAGTGCGGGGGCATGCGCCCGTGCTCACCTCTTATCTAAATCGGCTGCCAATCGTCACGGCACCAACGCTCGGTCGGAAGACTTAATCTATAAATATGACTTACGGTCAGATTTGAATTTAAGATCAAAATCGGCTTGAATGCAAAACTAGACTAGAGTATAACTTTGAACGGTAGGGCAATTGTGAGATGCCAGGGGGCGGAGAACCAAGCCAGCGTGTCGATTTTACTGCGAGAACCGGTGGTGGAAGCGGAAGCGGGGTCGGAAGCGCCCAAGGAAGGGCGGCGGGAGCGGCGGGCGCGGGAGACGCGCCGGAAGATCCTGTTGGCGGCCCTGGAGCTCTTCTCGGAGCGAGATCCGGATGCGGTAACGGTGGAAGAGATCGCGGCTCGGGCGGACGTGGCGCGCGGTACGGTGTTCAATCATTTCGCCAGCAAGGACAGCATCTGCCACGCGATGGGCGAGCTGCAGATAGAAGCGCTCCACGACGCGATCGAGGAAGGGCAGATCTGCGGACCGACGGCGGGTGAGAAGATCGCGCAGGCGATGCGGATCATGGCCAGCTTCCCAAGCCGGGATCCGCAGCGCTGCCGGACGATGCTGATCCGCGCGCTGGCGACGCTTCAGCCGGGACAATTACCGGAGCACCGGATGCAGTGGTTTCGGGTGCTGGAAAACTGGGTCCGCGAGGGTCAAGAGAGTGGGGAACTGCGGGCGGATGCCCCTCCCTGCGAACTGGCCGGATTTGTGATGGGATTGCAGCTTCAGGCCACGCTGCTCTGGGCGTGCGGCTTCGTGGAAGGATCGCTAGGCGATCACCAGGCCCGCATCTTGCAGCTGGCGTTAGATGGATTAACGATCAGGTAGCGACGACGGCAAAGGACGGAGATCATGGCGGCCGTAATGCGACCGGAAAATGAAGTGGCGAGGCTGGTAGATGAGAACCACTCGCTGGTGGAATGGAGCGTAAACCGCTACCTGGCACGCCACCACGTGCAGGGAGTGGAGCGCGACGACCTGGTATCCTGGGGGATGATGGGCTTGCTCTCCGCGGCCCGCGCCTTCGACCCGAGTCGCGGCCTTCGCTTCTCCACCCTCGCGTCCGTGGCGATCGAGCGCTCAATTCTGCGCGGCGCGATGCAGGTCGGCAACCAGAGCGGGAAGGCGCTGAGCCTGGACGAGGCGCTCTCCGAAGGCGGCGACGGTGAGACGCGCTGGATCGAGACGATTCCGGACGACCTGGCCGAGCGAGAGATGGCGCGTACGGAAGAACTGCAAGAGATCGACCGCGCCATGGACCGCTTGCGCCCCGAGCAGCAGCGGTTGATCCGCCTACACTTCTTCCAGGGCTACTCCCTGGCGGACCTGGCTCGCCAGTGGGGCACCACGCGGCAAGCCGTGGCCGGGCAGTTGCGCCGGGCTTTGCGGAGCATGCGCCGCGGCCTGGAGCCGGCCTGCTTCTGACACGGGCAATCCAGGTCGAAAATGAAGAAGGGGGAGGCCAACCTGGCCTCCCCCTTCTCTCTTGCTAAACGTGCAAGACCGCAACTTTCCGAGTGATCAGTACAAAAGACACGGAAGAGTGGGCGGAAGTCCTATCACTCCAGCGGCTTCTGCAGATCAGGCTCGAATTTGTAACTAATTGTTGTCTCGCTCGGGCCGGCCACCGCCGCCCCCGAAGCCACCACCGCCGCCACGTCCGCCTGCGCCCCCGAAGCCTCCGCCGCCGCCGGGCGGGTGCGGCATCGGAATTTCCGCCTGTGCCTTTAGCTTGAGCGTGCTCGCGTCGAAGGCGAGGAGCTGGTTCCCGCGCAGCACGAAGACGGTGTTCTGGTTCGAGGTCATGGACGCGCCGCCGCCCATCATGCCCATCATCCCCATTCCCGGACCCTGACCGCCGCCAAATCCGCCGCCGCCGAACCGGCCGAAGCCGCCGGGGCCATCGCCTTCAGGCTGTCCCGCGCCCGGTCGCCCGCCTTCCGGGCGGCGCGGCTGATTGCCCTGCGCCAGCGCCTGATGGCTGATGGTGGCAATCCCGATTCCCAGCGCACCGGCTCCCAGCACCAGCCCGAGCCAGCGGCGCAGCTCTTCGTTGACGATTTTCATGAAGATCCTCTTGTAGCGTTCCGGATGGCCGGATTGTCGCAGTGCAAACAGCCGGCTTCCTATTCGCAGCGGGAGGGCTCGGGAGCCCCGGAACGGGGAGTTCGGGTCCCTGCTGCGGTATTTGTTGTGAGACGACTGAGACGGGGTGAAAGTTTAGGTAATTTTACCGGTCTCAATTTGTGCCTCCGCAGCCCCATCCGGCGCACGCATGGTACCATGCTCCTCAGGGCACGAGGAAGTGTCCGGCCACGCCGCCTACCAGCAGCAAGATCACTGCGATCACCGCGCCGAGGGCGGTGGCGGTGCCCTTGGGCCAGGGGATCAGTGTCACCCCGGCGAGCTGGCGCTCCTGGGCTTCCAAGCGCGTGGCGAGCTGTTTGACCAATTCTCCCTGCTCCCCGTGCCACCGCTCCAGGGAAGTGCGGCTGCTCTCGGCCTCATGCTGAAGCTCCATCCGAAGAGATTCCACCGTCGCGCGCAGTGTAGAAACCTCGTCTCGCGTCGCCTGGCCGTCTCCTCCAAGCTGGTCGAGCCGCTGGTGGATGCCGCCGACTCGCTCCGCCAGCACCCCGCGGATCTCTTCTTGGGATTCCGAGAGGATACCCAACTCGGTGCGGCAGGCGTTGATGTCTTCGTCCAGCAGCGACAACCGGCGCTCGGCCATTTCCATCGCTTCCTGGAACGGCTCGCTGGCCGAGACGGGGTCTACGGCGTTCTGCTGCATCACCTGGCGCGCGGACATCACCTGCGAGACGGCGAGCTGGAAGTGGCGCTGGTGGATGCGCTTCCGTTCGTCGGGACCCTCTTCGGCGGCGGCGATCTGGGCGGCTTTCAAAACCGCGTTGCGAATGTTCCCGCCGGTGAGCTCGAACTGCTGCGCCAGGGCGTGGAAGTCCACATCCTCCGCTAGCGGGGTCTTATCCGGGTGCACCTGCACCTTCCAGATGCGCTCCCGCTCCGCGGCGCTCGGCGTTCGAAATAGGATGTGAGTGCGGATGCGCCGCTCGAAGGCGGGATCGAAGTTGGCGGCCAGATTGGTGGCGAAGATGATGACCCCGTCGTGCTCTTCCACCTCTTTGAGCAGGATGTTGACCGACTGGTTCGCCTCTCGCTCGTAGCCACCCGCTACGTTGGAGAAGCGTCGCGTGGCCACACTGTCCGCCTCGTCGAAGAAGAGCACGGCGTCGGCGGTGCGCGCCTCGCGGAACACCTGGCGAATGTTTTTGCCGGTCTCGCCCGCCCAGCAGCTTTCCAACTCCGCGTAACTCACGCGGAGGAGCTTGCGCCCCAGCGTGTACGCCACCGCCTCTGCGCAGATGGTCTTGCCGGTGCCGGGAGGTCCCGCGAAATTGAATACGAGGCCGTCACCCGTGGGGTGGCGCTCTCCCAGTCCCCAGTTGCTGAAGATGAGACGATGCTTCTCGATCTGGGTCAGGGCTTCATACAACTCCTGCCGGGTCTCTGGGGGGAGTACCACGTCGTTGAAGCTGCGGCGCGGAGTGATCAGCTCCAGCAGCCCATTTGCTTTGCGTTCCAGACCCAGTAGTTCACGCCACATTCAAACCGCCTCTCGCACCGGAAAGTGCCCACGGCAGCGCCGAGCACCTGCTCTTCATACCCACCCGCGCTCGGACCGTACCTATTCTACGTAAATGGGTGGCATTTGGTAGCGTGCCATCTTTTGGGGGATGGGGTTGGGGATGGGGAAGGTAGGACCGCCCCGGGGACGTGAATAGCAGAGTCATCTGCTCGGCCCGATGCCTGGACGCCCTGGACGCCATGGAATTCAGGATCGAGAGCCTTTCAGACCCGGCAACGCCTGCTGTCAAAATAGGTCGTCGTCGGGTGCGCCGTCCGCGACCTGGTCATCCTGAACGTAGCCGAGCGTAGTGAAGGATGAGGGGGCGTCAGAAAGGATGAAGGCAGAAGGATGAAGGATGAGTCCAAACCTGAATGCCTGAGCATCTGAACCTCCGGTCGAACGCCCTCAACCCTTTGAACCGATTTCTCGGCTGGGGCATGGTCGCGCTAGGGTTCGTCTGGGCGGCGGGCCTGGACCCGTGGGCGCTCGGAACGTCCGGGGCGGAAGGAGTGCAGCGCCTGGCGCTGCGGCAGGCCCACGGCGTCCTGCTGGGGATGGGATTCCTTCAGCTTCTAGTGGCGCGGCTCAACCGGCGGCAATCTGAGGGTCCCACCGCTGCTTGCTGGCTGACGGCGATAGGTGCCGTGACCTATTCCACCGGACATGTCGTGCGCCTGCATTACCCGTCACTGGGGTGGCTAATTCCCGTCGGGGCGCTGTTCAATGTCGCCGGCTTCGGCTGGCTCCTGCGGGTCTACCTGCATGCCGGCGCCGGGCTGGCGGTGCGCCTGGCTCTGACGGCCGTCGTATTCGGGATGGTGTTGGATGCTGGGATGGGGCTGTGCTCCATGCGGCCCGAACTGCTCGCGACCTACCTCGGACCGGAAGACGGAGTGCGGCTGCGGATGCTCCGGCTGGCGCGGGTGGCCTCCATCGCCTTGCCGATCCAGGCGATCCTCTACGACCGTCTCCGACAACACGCGCCGGCGTTGCGGGTCGTCCGCTGGGGCGGCGGAGCCCTGGCCTGGGGAGCTATCGGCATGCCTGCGGTGCTCACTGCCGCGGCGCTGGGAAACCTGGGGTTGAAGTACCTCCTGCCCTTGCCCGCCGATGCCGTGCTGTTTGGGGCGGGTGTGGCCGTATGGCTGGCGTTTCGCAGCTCGTCGCTGCCGGCTCGTTGGGGATGGTCCCTCCTGCTGGCGAGCATGGGGGTGGGGCAGCTGATGGGCGGCTACGCCTTTGATGGTCCGCTGCCTGCTCCACCTGCGTTTACCGGTTACCTCGATTTCGCGCGGAGCCTGGCGCGTATCGGCCACGCGTACGCGATCCTGCTGGGCCTCCTGGCGTTATTTGCCGCCGATCTGGAGCCGGGCCCGCTCCGTCGTGTAGGGCTGAACATGCTGGCGATCGGCACGGCGTTCACCCTGACGGCAATGGCTCTGGTGGCGGCCGGGTTGCTGCCGGGTGCATGGCTCGCACCGGGCCCGGCGGTCGTTGCGCTGGCGGTGCTGATCCTTGCCCGGGGAAAGGTCCCGGAATAGTTAGGACCTGCGCGCGCCGCGAGTAGGCCGCGGGCACGAAACCGCGCGTCGCATCGCGTCGTTATCCTGAGCAGAAGGCGAGACAAGGCATGGCGACCACAATCGAGAATCGCCAATTGGCGATTTGAAATTCTCAATTGTCGATTCCTACCTTCTGGACGTCGCGGGAAACCGCCACTGTGTGCAGACCACGCAGCGCGTACGAAACAGCGGGGAGATGCGATGAAGATCGGTCTGATTGCGATAGCGGGCGTAAAGCTGCAGACGCGGAAGTTCGTGGAACTGGGTGTGACGCTGCCGCAGTTCATGAACCGCGGGCGCGTGATTGCGCAGCTTCCCAGCCTTGCGCTCCTCACGCTGGCGGGGGCCACTCCGGCCGGAGTGGACGTGGAATACATTGAGGTGGATGACGTCCACGCCTTCGCCGCCCGGCCGCGGCTGGACTTCGATCTTGTGGCCCTCTCCACCTACACCGCGCGCGCATTCGACGCTTACGTGGTGTCGGACGCGTACCGGGCCGCCGGCGTGCCGGTAGTGTTCGGAGGTCTGCACGCTACGGTGATGCCGGACGAAGTGGCGCAGCACGCCGACGCCGTGGTGGTGGGCGAGGGCGAGGTGCTCTGGCCGGAAGTGGTGCACGACTTCCAGCGCGCCGGTCCCGCCGGGCTGAAGCGGTTCTACCGGGAGCCCCAGCCCGGTCGTTATGATCTGGCCCACGCGCCGATGCCGCGCTTCGAGCTGCTGGCGAACGTTCCCGCACCGCAAGAAGCGGACACGCTGCGCACGGGACAGATCAACCGCCTGGGTGCCTACAACCGCATCACGGTCCAGACCACGCGCGGCTGCCCGTGGGACTGCGAGTTCTGCGCCGCCTCCAAGTTGTATGGTCCGAAGTATCGCCTCAAACCGGTGGAGCGAGTGCTGGCGGAAGTGGACGCGGTGCGGGCGCTGTGGAGCCGCCCGTTCATCGAGTTCGCGGACGACAACACGTTCGTGCACCGCGAGTGGTCGAAGCAGCTCCTGCGCGGGCTGGCGGAGCGTGACCTCCGGTATTTCACCGAGACGGACGTCTCGATTGCGGAGGACGACGAACTGCTGGACCTGCTCTACGAAAGCGGCTGCCGCCAGGTATTGATCGGCTTTGAGAGCGCCCGCCAGTCGGGGCTGATCGGTCTGGACCGGGCGAATTGGAAGTCGCGGCAGTACGATCGCTACCTTCCGGCCATCGAGAAGATCCAGGGCCGCGGCGTCAGCGTGTGCGGCTGCTTCATTGTCGGCCTCGATACGGATACTCCGGCGGTGTTCGACGAGTTGCGGGAATTCATTGAGCGCTCCCGGCTCCTGGAAGTGCAGGTTACGGTGCTGACGCCGTTCCCGGGAACGCGTCTCTACAGCCGTCTGAAAGCGGAAGGACGCCTGCTCTATCCGGGAGCCTGGGACCGCTGCACCCTGTTCGACGTGAACTTCCAGCCGCGCGGAATGACCGTGGAGCAACTAGAAGAAGGCGTAATGCAGCTCTGGCGGGATACCTGGAATGCCCAGGCACTCGCATGGCGGAAGCAGCACTACCGGCAGCTCCTGCGGGCTCGGAAAGCAGATCGGCCCACCGGCTCGTTCGACGCCGCGGACGAGTATTACGCGCTGCCGACCCGCGAGTTGGTGGGAGCGGTCGCGTGACCCGGGTGCAGGCGGATGCAGCGGACGCCCGCCTCTTGGAGCGGCTGAACCGCCTCTCGGTGACGCGCTCGTTCACGCCCCAGATCGACGTGGACTGGGCGCAAGAGACCACGGACGCGGAGTTCGGGGCGTTGTACGAGGCGTGGAGTCTGCTGCATGGGACGGGGCTGGACTCCGGATGGGACGAGGCGGCCCGGGTGGTGATCGTGAAGTACCAGCAGATGAACCTGATGAGCTTCACCGGTCTCCTGGAGCGCCATGCCATCGCGACCCTCGCCCGTCTCTACGACCTGGACCCCGCGGAGCCGTTCTCCGAGTACGTGGGGCACTTCATCAAAGAAGAGATCTACCACCACATGCTCTTTGCGCGTGCGGTGACTGCGGTCCAGGCGACCGTGACCGGCTACCCACCCCTGCCCACGCAGCGGGTGGACCGGCTCCTCCGCGCCGTGTTCGCCTTCGCGAACTGGTTGCCGGGCCGGAAGCTGCGGACCACGCTCACGTTCACCATCCTGCGGTTCGCAGAGCAGGTGACCATTTACGCGCATCAGATGGTCCAGAGCCGCCTGCCGCGAACGGAAAGCCTCGTCGCGCAGGTGTGGGCCTTCCACGCGCTTGACGAGTCGCGCCATCTCGCGTTCGACGCGATGATCCTGGAGCGCAACCGGCTGCCGCGTGCGCTGGCCTGGCTGCCGCTGGCCGTGGCCGCTCCTTGCTGTGTCTTGCTCTCGCTCTGCCTCAACGCAAACGAGCTCTGGATAGCACGGAAATTGGGCGTGCCCGTGCACTTCGGCCACCTGCCGAAGCTGATGCGCCGCACGCAGGCCCCTTTCAAGCGCCGTGTGTTCGGCCTCGTGAATGAGACGCTTCGCGGCCGGGCGTAGGCAATTCGTCCGTGTGTAACGTGGTGGTCGTCGGTGGGAGTAGAGTCCCGGTGCGGTCAATTGCTGACGGTTGAAGGTGGGGCGACGCCATTGGGAGCGGAAGTGCTCTTCGAGTAAGCGGCCATCGTCCAGAAATGTCATCCCGACCCGGGGAGGGATCTCGGCTGTACGAAAACGACGCGGTAAGGATATTCGATGTGCGGAGCCGTCGCGGAATCGGAGTTCCGAGCGGGCGCGGGACCAAAAGCGAGTGCGGAGGACGAGGGATGGGCGATGATCTGAACCGGGTGCTGGAGAGCCGCGCCGTGCGAGGAATGGAAGCGTACATGTACGCCTTCAAGGCCCGCGCTCACCGGCACCACTGCCTGGGCTACGGAACCGCCTCCCTGGACGTGGACGCACTCCTGAAGCTGCACAAGCAGTACTGCCACGCGGTACGGCCGATTACGTTTACCACGCTCTACGTGAAGGCCACGGCCCTGACGCTGGCCCGGAACCCGGATGCGAACGCGGTGCTGTTCCGGAAGCCGCTGGGCTATCGGATCGTCCGCTTTGAGCGCGTGGACGTGAACCTGCCGATTACTCGCGTGCTGCAGGGGGAGCCGGTGACCTTCATCGGAACCATCCGGGATGCCGCGCGAAAGACGCTGTCCGAGATTCAGGACGAGTTGTCCGAATTCCAGCACGGACCCCCGGAGCAGTCGTTCGCGATCCGGCGGATCCGCCAGTTCGGGCGGATGCCGCTCTGGATGGCGCAGTTGATCCACGCGCGGATGACCTGGAGCCCGGAGTTCTACGTCCGCAATGTCGGTACCTGCGGGGTCACCTTCGTGGAGGGGAACTGGTTCGAACACTTCTTCCCCATCGCGCCCACCAGTGTGGTGTTTGGCATCGGGGCGCTTCGCAAGGAAGCAGTGGTACGAGATAACGAACTTGGGATCGGGCAGCGGCTGAAATGCTCGCTGATGGTGGACAACTTCGTGATCTCCGGGCTCACCGGCGCCTCCCTGGCCCGCGACTTCAAAGACATTCTCGAGAGCGGCTCCCTGGTGTCGGCGGAGTTGGACGGCGGGATCGCGAGCTGATGCCCCCCGTCCGCCTCGTGTTGTGGGGGAGCGTGGCGCTCTGGGCGGTAGTAGCCGTGGCGTGCCTCGGGATGGCTCGTCCGCAAACTGCCCTGCATAGCCGTACCGTGGGCGCCGGCGCCGCGGTGGCGTCACTCGGCTACGGGATGCTCTTGCTCTTCGATTCTCGCGCCTTCCACCGTGCGGAGTTGGTGCTATTCGTCGTCCTGCTCCTGCTGGCGCTCTTGCTGCTGGTCGATTGGGAGTTATGGCTGGTGCGAGCGGACGTAGCAGCAGTGGAAGCGCAGATCGCCGCCGGTTGCGACGGGCTGTTCATTCGCTGGGAGCGTGAGCCCGGAGGCGTACGGCTGATCGCGCGCAACGTCGAGTCCCGTATCCGGTTGCAGCCCCTCGCACAGCGGCTAACGTGGGTCTGCCTTCCCCGTGCGCGGGGGAGAGGAAAAGTAAGTCTACTGGTTAACTGGCTTGCAAAACAATTCCCTGGGCCCTTTCCCCGGCCCCGCATCCGATTGAAGCGAGGTAGACGATGAGCGACACCCGGACGATCGAGCGCCGGTTTCACATCGACAATTCGCCGGACGCCGTGATGGGCTACATCGCGGACGTGCGCCACCGGCCGCTGTACATCCCACACCTGCAGTCGGTCTCCGAGATCGAAGGAGATCCGTCGGCAGCCGGTACCCGGTGGAAGTGGACCTTCTCTGCCCTGGGCCTGGACTTCGAGGGAACCGCTCATTGTGCTGAGAGTGTCCCCGGCCGTCGCTACGTTACGGAGACAGAAACGGGCATTCGCAGTACCTGGAGCTACGATGCCGTACCCGCCGGCGATGGCACAGACCTCACCGTGCGGCTGGAGTACCAGGTCCCCGAGCGTGTGATCCCATTCCTTCCCACGGAGAACGTGGTCGAGTCCCTCCGTAACACCGAAGCCGACAAGCTGGTCCAAAACCTGAAAGAGATCCTGGACCGTTAGTCTGGATTTGTTCACCGCAGCGCACGCGAGGAGGCGAGACGGATGAGATTTGATTTCCGAACCGTCTTGCGCGAGTTAGCCTGGCGCTCCTGACACATTGGACCGGTTAACCACCAGGAAGAAGCCGTCGCGCAGCCCTTCTCGCTAGACGTCGCAATGTCTGATCGCTCGGAAATATCGCTGCCCGTGGTCGTGGACACCTCGGCCAGTCCGAACGCGTCTCTGTGTCCGGTGCCGTTGGGCGCGGTCCGCTTGCGGGACCGCTTCTGGGAGCCGCGGCGGCGGATCAACCGGGAAGTGACGCTGCCCTCGCAGTGGCGTCACTGCGAGGAGACGGGGCGGATCGACAACTTCAGGCGGGCGGCGGGGAAGATCGAGGCGCAGTTCCGGGGGCGCTACTACAACGACTCGGACGTCTACAAGTGGGTGGAGGCATGCGCCTACTCCCTGGTGGAAGGCCCGGACCCGGATCTGGAGCGGATGCTGGAAGAGGTAATCCGGGAGATCGCGGACGCGCAGGGGCCGGACGGCTACCTCAACACCTACTTCACGGTTGAGCTGGCCGGCGAACGCTGGAGCAACCTAAAGGACAAGCATGAGTTGTATTGTGCGGGGCATCTGATTCAGGGCGCCATCGCGCATTGCCGTGTAACCGGCCGCGACACGCTACTCGACGTTGCCGTGCGGTTCGCGGATTACATCTGCGACGTCTTCGGCCAGGAAGGACGCATTGGCACCTGTGGCCACCCGGAGATCGAGTTGGCCCTCGTCGAGCTCTACCGTCTCTGCCGTGAGCGAGAGTCCTCCCTCCCCGCCGAGACGGGGGCGGGCGTCCTCCGGGCGGGACGGGGGACCGGTGGCGACCGGTATCTGAAGCAAGCCCAGCTCTTCATCGAGCGCCGCGGCCAGACACCGCCGGTGCTCGGCGACAGCCCGTACCATCAGGACCACGCTCCGTTCCGCTCGCTTACGGAGGTCGTGGGGCATGCGGTGCGCATGGTCTACTACTGCTGCGGCGCGGCGGACGTGGCGGCGGAGACGGGCGACCCGGAATACCTCGCAGCGCTGGAGCGGCTGTGGCAGAACATGGTCTATCGCCGGATGTACGTCACCGGCGGTATCGGCTCGCGTTACGAGGGGGAAGCGTTCGGCGAAGACTTCGAGCTGCCGAACGAGCGCGCCTACGCGGAGAGCTGTGCCGCCATCGGCAGCGTGATGTGGAACTGGCGGATGCTCCAACTCACCGGCGAGGCGCGTTTCGCCGATGTGCTGGAGAACGCCCTCTACAACGGCATGCTTCCCGGCCTTTCGCTGGACGGCGAGCGCTACTTCTATCAGAATCCGCTGGCCGATAACGGCAAGCATCGGCGCACACCCTGGTTTGAGTGCTCCTGCTGCCCGCCGAATATCGCCCGGATGCTGGCCTCGCTTCCGGCGTACCTCTGCTCGCAGACGGAGCGGGGCCTGTGGCTGCACCTGTACGCCGAGAGCACCGTGGAGCTAGATCTCAGTGGCCGCACATTTCGGCTGCGACAGGAGACGGACTATCCATGGGACCGTATAGTCACCCTGACCCTGGAGACGGAGCCCGAAGGGGAGCTTTCACTCCACCTGCGCATCCCGGGCTGGTGTGAAGCCCCGATTCTCTCGCTGAATGGGGTCGCGATGGAAGCCGACCTGAGCTCGGGAAGCTACGCGGAGGTGCGTCGCACCTGGAAAGCGGGCGACGTGCTCAGGCTTGTACTTCCAATGCCGGTAGTCCGCGTGAAAAGTCATCCCCACGTTACAGCAAATGCAGCCCGTGTTGCGCTGCGACGGGGCCCGCTGATCTACTGCGTGGAGCAGACCGACCTGGAGTTCGACCCGTGCGACCTGGTGCTCCCTGAAGAGAACGTCCTGACCGCAGCGTGGGAGCCCAACCTGCTGGGTGGGGTGGTCGTACTTCGCGGAGAGGCCCTCTGTCGACAGCCGCATCGTGATTGGAATGCGAGCCTTTACCAACCGGCAAGCGAACCGCGTGCTTCATCCGATCGCGAGGTAGACCTCATCGCCATCCCCTACTACACCTGGGCCAACCGCGACCCGGGCGGCATGGCGGTTTGGATCCGCCAAGGGGCCTGACCCGTACCCACCGTAAGGGCGCAAAGAACGCGGATGAACTGTGTGGGAAAGTCCACACAGTCACTACCGTTGCGGCCATCTGCGTTCTTCGTGCCTTTGCGGCAAGTGGCTGCAGATCGCGCGCATTGAAACCAGAATTCCGGGGTAGCCCACTCTATTCCGGAGCTTGCCGATGACGCCTATGCGCATGGTCAGCGTGTGCGCTGGCTTGCTGATCACCTCGTCGCTGTTCATCTCGCTCATCAATGCACGGAACGATCTACCGTTCCGGACCCGATCCGTCATCAAGCAGATGCAGAAGGCGGAGGAGACCTCGGCACCGCGCTTCTTTTCAGCGCTGCACTTCCCGGGCGGCGATCTCATCAGGCAAGAGGCACAGTTTGATCGTGCCTGGACCGTGCTGCGGCGAGTGCATCTAGTGTCCACCGAATGGGGTCAGCGGGGTCGGAAAGAAGTCGATGACGGACGCAGGCTCCCTTATGGCGAGGTGTTGGTCCATGGCACCCAGGAGGGCCAGTCGAAACTGCTGCGCGTAGAGTGGGTCAATTCGGAAGGCAACTGGTACTTCTATGGCTTTCGCGAACGGTGAGGGTAATTGCCTTCCGTGCCCATCTGAACGCCCTCCGGTGAGACGACGCCTCGCCCGCCCGATGTTCCGTTGTCTTCACCGAGGCGGCGGCTCCACCTCCCTCCGCCCAGCCCATCATTCCCGCTTCAACGATCTGCAGGTAGGATGCCAGCTTCGTACTGAAGCATTAGTCCGGGTGGTGGCGTCGTCTCGACGCCAGTTGGTGAGCCTCCGGCTCACCAACCCGAGGTTCCGTCGACTTGACGCCGAGACGGCGGCTCCACACCTCTCCGCCAAACCGGTAGGTCTCCCACTGACCGACTACTCTCATAGTCCGAGGGCACTTGGTCGATGGGCCGCTCCCAGGGCGGGCGGCCGATCTCATTTTCTACACCGGTAATTAGGAGCACGGTAGGGCGGCGGCGAACGCTAATCTCCGAGACGGTCCCGGCTCAAGGGCGCGCGATGTTAGCCGTTCGGGCGGGACGCGGCTATATGCCAGACGGAGGCCCGCGCCTGATGACTTTCGATCCCGCTTCTACTGATCCGCATCCCGGAGAGCCCAGCCGCGGCTTCTTCGCGTGGTGGCACCACACCCCGCTCTACCTCCGCATCCTGGGCGCCCTGGTGTTGGGCGTACTGGTTGGCTCGCTCATGCGGGGCACCCTGGGTGCGGAGCATGTGGAGCCGTATGCGCGGATGCTGGAAGAGCCCAGCAAGCTGATCCTCCGCCTGCTGGGCGCCCTGGCGCCGCCCCTGATCCTCTTCGCCATTATCCAGGCGCTCATGACGGCGGACCTGCGCGGCGGTCGAGTGGGACGGCTTGCTGGTCTTCTGGTGCTGAATACGGTCGTCGCCATTCTGGTAGGCTTGTTCGTTGCCAACGTTCTGCAGCCGGGAAAGCACGCACACCTGGCGCCCAAGCCGGCGGCCAAGCTGGCGGATCAGGCCAAGACCCCGGAAGAGCGGCAGGTCCTCGATACGCTGGAGCAGTACGGGTTCAAACCAGCCTCGGTGGACAAGCGCGACCTGTTTGCACAATTCCTGGACAACGTTCCGGACAGCCTGCTGCGCCCACTTGTCGAGAACAACAAGGTGATTGGCGTCATCTTCGTGGCCGTGGGGTTCGGCATCGCATTCCGGTCGCAGCGCAGGCGGAAGGTGGAGAACGTCGAAGACCTCGTGGGCCTGGGGTTCGATACGCTCCTCATCCTGCTGCACTGGGTGATCCAGGTAGTGCCGCTGGGCGTCTTCGGTATCGTGACGGCGCTGGTGGCGGAGAAGGGTTTTGAGCCGTTCATTGCGCTTGGGGCGTTCATCGGGTCCGTGCTGCTCGCCCTCTTGTTGCAGTCGATCTACTACCTGATCCGCATTCGTATGGCTTCGTGGGTCAGCCCGCTGCAGCTCCTGCGGGGCACACGGGACGCGCTGGTGATGGCCTTCTCCACCGCCAGTTCTACCATCACCATGCCGGTGACCTACGCCGCGCTGCGGGACAAAGTAGGTATCCGCGAGGAGTCCGCCAGCATGGGAGCGCTGGTCGGCGCCAACTTCAACAACGACGGCACCGCCCTCTACGAGGCGATGGCCGCGCTGTTCATCGCCCAGATGCTGGGCATTTCCCTTCCCATCGAGAAGCAGGTGCTGGTGGTCCTCACCTCCGTCTTCGCGTCCGTCGGCGCAGCGGGGATTCCGGAGGCGGGCCTCGTCACCATGACCCTCGTCTTCAAAGCGGTGGGGCTGCCCACCGAATACATCGCGCTGCTGATCACGGTGGACTGGTTCCTCGACCGCTGCCGCACCGCCATCAACGTGATGGGTGACACCAACGTGAGCTGCATCCTGGACGGCAAGAAGCGGCAAGAGTTGGCGGCGGCCTGATAGCAGTGAGGAAAGCTGGAAGAAATGAACGGATGAAGAGGCTCGGGCTGACGCATATGGCCAGGTTCTTCCGTTCACCATTCCGTCGTCCTGAATGTGGCGCAGCGAAATGAGGGATCTCGCCGCCTTACGAAGGGCTGTCCCGGCATCCCTCGCGTGAGATCGAGATCCTCGCTCACTTCGTTCCAGCGATGACGCGGTACAAAAGGG
>Ga0255338_1002145_pt1 | contig 31301 bp, 25 predicted proteins | sample MeOH1_35cm_T4_19_FD_203715 | JGI IMG/M metagenome (GOLD analysis project Ga0255338, IMG submission 203715) | Sandy soil microbial communities from University of British Columbia, Vancouver, Canada - MeOH1_35cm_T4_195 | ecosystem: Engineered > Artificial ecosystem > Sand microcosm > Unclassified ... | reverse complement strand
TGGCGGAGGGGGTGGGATTCGAACCCACGGTACCTTGCGGCACGCCTGATTTCGAGTCAGGTACGATAGACCACTCTGCCACCCCTCCGGAACAACCCTCCTTCGTCCCGCAGTCGCGAAACTACGGAGGGCATGGAGGGCGGAACGTAGGCCCTGCCCCGCAAAACGGAAGCAGAATTTTGTGCCCCCGCCATTGAGCCTGCGGGAGCCTATTGAGCGGCCGGCAACGGCGTGATCCGGTAAAGACCGGCCCCGTGCCAGGGGATTTCGGGGGCAAACTCACCCTTGAGCTCGCCCAGCTCCCGGTGCGTCCACAGATCGCGGATGCGCCCGGCCCCGGGCAGGCCGAGGTCGGCCAGGTTCACGACCACGGGCTGGCCGGGCGCGGCGGCTGTGTTGCCGGGTGCTCCGACCACCACGAGGAAATGGACCGGACCGGGCTTCTGACCGCGGCCGTTGTCCAGGACGATACCGGTGGCACGGAAACGGACGGCACCCGCCGGCAGTGTATATTCCACGACCGCGGGAATCTCGGCCCCGACCCCGAGGATGCGCCCGGACTTATCCTTTTTCACGGTGGTGCTGTCCCAGCAGGCATCGGCGCGGTCCCAGGTCCAATCCGTGAGCGGGCGTTCGGATCCGTCGGCGAACACGAGCCGGGCATCGCGCCAGAGCACGCGGTTCCACTCGCCTGTCGGGTCGAGCGGCCGGGCGGCGAGGAAAAGTTTGGTTCCGTCGTCCACCGCGGCGTCGATCTCGGCCGCGCTGGCCGGATCGCCCGTGACCGGCGAGCTGGTGTAGCGTGCATTTTCCGGCGTGAGCCGCACGCGATCGCGGGTGTTGAAAACCGCGAGGTATTTGTCGGACGAGCCCGGGACATCGGCCGTCCAGGCAATCAGGTCGTCACGGTTGAACAGCGGCCGGTTGTTGGTGCTCGCCTGGTTGACGGCGAGGACCTCGGGGTTGGTGAGCAACGAGAGCGTGAAATCATCCGTCTTGGTCAGGTCGCCGCCGTGCATGAGCGGCGAGCGGGCGATGGACCACAGCGTCATGACCGTGCGCTGCTCGTCCGCGGAGAACCGCGTGGTGCGCCGGCCAAGCTCAAGTACGCCGAAAGGCAGCATGTCGGCATCGGGCCACGCCCCGGGCTGGCGGTGCTCGTTCCAGGCCGCGAGCCGGGCGAACTGGTCGCGCAGCGCGAGCCAGCGGTCCCAGAAGTCGTCGCTGATGCGCCAGAGGTTGGCGTGCTGCGTCACGTGCGCGGCGGCGGTCAGGGCGGTCTCGCCGGGCGAGAGGCTCAGCACGATCGGCCGGCCCGTGCGGTCGATGGCGCGACGGATGGCCTCGATCTCCGGCTGGTGATCATGGTAGGGCCGCGAGATGTCGTCCACCTTCACGTAGTCCACGCCCCACGCGGCAAAGAGGTCGAAGACCGAGTTGTAGTATTCCTGCGCGCCGGGCTTGGTCAGGTCCACGCCGTACATGTCGGGATTCCACGGACAGATGCTCTTCTTGTCGGCGATGTCCTGCGCCCGGTGGCTCGTGCCCAGGACCGGCAGGTTCTGTTCCACCGCCTGCCGGGGGATGCCGCGCATGAGATGGATGCCAAATTTCAGGCCCCGGCCATGCACGTAGTCGGCGAGCGACTTGAAGCCCGAGCCGTCGGCCGCGGAGGGAAAGCGGTTGGGCGCCGGCTGCAACCGGCCAAATCCGTCCATCACCAGCTTGGCGTCCGTCCGGTAGGCGTGGCTCTTCGCGCCCGGTTCATACCACTGGATGTCCACGACGATGTATTCCCACCCGAAAGCCTTGAGGTGCGCGGCCATGTAGTCCGCCTGCTGCTTCGTCTGCGCCTCGGTGATCGTCGTGGCGAAATTATCCCAGCTGTTCCAACCCATCGGCGGACGAGAGGCCCAGGCGTGAAAGCCCGGGGCGGCTCCGGCCGGGGTCAGGAGCAGCGTTAAAAGCATAACCAACAGGGGGCGGGGTGTTGTCATGGGTAATCGGGATTCGGGCCGGTCGATCGGGCCGGCAGGTCAGACGTTTTCATCCTCCACCCCGTCCAGGGCGCGGCGGTTGGCGGGCAGGTGCTGCGGGAAGAAGCTGTAGTAGAGCATGAGCTGCCAGCTGCGCGACGACCGGTAAAGCAGCAGGGGCACGACCAGCGAGCCGCCCAGGGCCAAGCCGACCGCCACCCGTCCGCCCAGCACGCCGAAATACCACAGCAACAGCACCGGGACCAGGAAGGCGATGAGCGTCACCCCGTAGTTCAGCGACATGGCCCCGAGGAAAAAGCCCTCGTCCTTCTCGAACTTCAGCCCGCAATCCGGGCAGCCATCATTCAGCTCGAAGAGCGTGCCCGCCTTGAACAGCCGGCTGCCCCCGCAGTTGGGGCAATGATTGCCCAGGCCGCGGGCGATGATCTGGCCGTGGGTGACTTTCATGGGGGGAAGCTAGCAGCAATGCTGCGAAGCGAAAGCCTCCACTGCAAATTAAGCAATCATCCCATAGGACCTATAAGACCTATAGGGCCCATAAAAAAGCGCCCCCTCGTGGAAGCGCTTTCGCAATCAGACCCAATTTTCCCGCTTACGCCCCCAGCTGGAAGCGCACGAAGCGGCGGACCTGCATGTTCTCGCCGAGCTTGCCGACCTGCTCGGTGAGGAGATCCTTGATCATCTTGTCCGGGTTCTTGACGAAGGGCTGGTCGAGCAGGCAGACCTGCGAGTAATACTTCTCCAGCTTGCCCTCGACGATCTTCTGCACCGCCGCAGCGGGCTTGCCGGCGAGCTGGGCCGAGGCGATGTCGCGCTCCTTGGCCAGGTCGGCCTCGGGCACTTCCTCGCGGCGAACGTAGCTCGGGTTGGCGGCGGCGATCTGCAGGCAGAGGTCGCGGCAGAAGGTCTTGAAGTCCTCGGTCTTGGCCACGAAATCCGTCTCGCAGTTGACCTCGATCATGACGCCGACCTTGCCGCCCACGTGGATGTAGGACTCGATGAGTCCCTCCTTGGTGGCGCGGCTGGAGAGCTTGTCGATCTTGCCGCCGAGCTTTTTGCGCAGGATGGTCTGGGCCTCATCCATGCTGCCCTTGGCTTCATCGAGGGCCTTCTTGCATTCGAGCATTCCGGCGCCGGTTTTCGCGCGGAGGTCCGCGACCATGCTGGCTGTGACAACTGACATAGTAAGGAGTGTTGGGTGATTAAACTTCGTCGGTGGTGACGGCGGCCTTGTTGGCGCCGGCGCGGCTGGTGCGCTTCTTGACGACGGGCTTGTCCTCGATGACGTCCTTCAGGTTCGGCGGGATGATCACCTTATCGAGGTCGATCTCGCCCGTGACGGCGGCGGCGGCGGTCTCGGCCGGCGTGGCGCGGCGCGCCTCGCGGTGGGCCAGGCCGGCCTGGATGGCGGCCACGATGGTCTCGATGATGATGCGCACGGACTTGGCCGCGTCGTCATTGCCGGGGATCGGGTGCGTGAGCTGCGTCGGGTCGGAGTTGGTGTCGACCAAGCCGATGGAGGGGATGTTCATGCGCTTGGCCTCGGCCACCGCGATCTCCTCGTAGCTGGTGTCGATGACGAACATCGCGCGGGGCAGCGCGGTCAGGCTGATGATGCCGTCGAAGTTGCGGGCCATGCGGGCCATCTCGCGGCGGATGGCGGACTCCTCCTTGGAGGAGAACTTGGCAAGCTCGCCGCTGGCGTCCATCGCCTGGTACTTCTTGAACTTCGCGAGGGACTTCTTGATGGTCTCGAAATTGGTGAGCGTGCCACCCATCCAGCGGTTGGTCACGTAGGGCATGCCGGTCGCGGCGGCGGCTTCCTTGATGAGTTCCTGGGCCTGGCGCTTCGTGCCGACCAGCAGTACGTCGTCACCGTGGGCGACGAGGTTCTCGATGAACGTGCAGGCTTTTTCCAGCGCCGCGTGCGTTTTCTCGAGGTCGATGATGGAGATGCCCTGACGGTGGTCGAAAATGTAGGGCTTGGAGCGCGGATTCCAACGCTTAGTCTGGTGACCGAGGTGGACGCCGGCATCGAGGAGGTCTTTGGGAGTTACGTTCATGGATCTATGTCGTGACGAGACACAGGTCGGCCAAACCGGGCCGCCTTGCGATCGTTACTGCAGTTTAGGTTGATGGATTAAGGAACAGGAAGGGCTGAAAAGAGAGACCGCCCCCACCCTTGGCAAGACCGATTCCTTGGATTTTACCGCCGCCTTGGCTTCGGTCGGGAAACCTGGCCGGCGAGGCCGGATCACTTCCGGCGCAAGAAGTAGCGCTGCAACAAGATAAACAGCAGTAGCAACGCGCCCACCACAATGCGCATCCACCAGGAACTCAGCCGTCCGTCGAACAGGATGGCGGCTTGGATGGTCCCGAAAATCAGGAGCCCGAGCAGCGTGCCCAACATGTGCCCCCTTCCCCCGGACAGCAGCGTCCCGCCCATGACTACAATGGCGATCGCGTCCAATTCGAGGCCGATGCCCATGCTGGGATTGCCCGAACCCGTATAAAACGTGGCCACGATGCCGGCCAGCGCCGCGCACAGGCCGTTGACGGTATAGACCCCGACCTTGGCCGGGCCAATGGGTAGGCCCATGAGCAACGCCGACTGCTCATTGCCGCCGATGGCCAGCAGGTTGCGCCCAAACCGCGTGTGGTGCGCCACCCCGTAGCCCGCGAGCATCGCCGCCAGCAGGAAGAGGGCGCTCGCCGGCACGGCCACCGGGCCGAACACCCATTCATAGCCGGAGATCCGGCCGTACAGTTCATGCCCGATGCCGATCGAGTCGGTGCTGATCCAGAAACCCGCGCCGCGCGCCAGGAACATGCCCGCCAGCGTGATCAGGAAGGGGGGCAGGCGGAAAAAGTGGATCAACGCGCCCATCCCCGCCCCCAGCCCGGCCCCCGCCGCCAGCCCCAGCGCCCACGCCAGCGGCGGCGCCACGTGGTGCCGCTCGACCAGCGTAGCCGTGAAGATGGAGGTGAAGCCGATCACCGCGCCGACCGACAGGTCGATGCCGCCGGAAAAGATCACCAGCGTCATGCCGACCGCCGCGATGCCGAGAAAGGCGTTCTCCGACAGCAGGCTGATGAACACCCGGGCCGAGAAAAATCCCTCGTAGAAATGCGCCGCCGTCGCGAACAGCGCGGCAAAGATCGCCGCGGTGACGAGCAGCGGCAGCTGGCGCGAAGCCCAGGAAGTCGTCTTGGTCATGCGGCCGCCTTTTTCCCGAAAAGCCCGCCGAGCCAGCGGCCGACCTTGTCGGACTGGAGCAGCGAGACACCGATGATGAGCAGCGCCTTTGGCACCGGCGCGATGGCCGGCGGCACCCCGAGGTTGTACATGGTGGTCGTCAGGGTCTGGATCAGCAGTGCGCCGATGGCAGTGCCGAGGATCACAAACCGGCCACCGGTCAGGGCCGTACCCCCGACCACCACGGCAAAGATCGCGTCGAGCTCCATGTTCTCGCCGGCGCGGTAGGCGTCGGCCGCCCGGATGTTCGCCGCCGCCAGCACGCCGGCCAGACCCGCGCAGGCGCCGCAAAACAGGTAGGCCACGAGCTTGATCCGGGCCGCGGCCAGGCCGGCGAAGCGGCTCGCGGTCTCGTTGTCCCCCACCGCCTCGATGAACAGCCCGAGCGCGGTCCGGCGCAGCCCGAGGTGGGCGGCGAGGTACAACGCCGCCACCAGCAGGGGCGCAAAGGGCAGGCCGAGGAGGAACCCGTTGGCGAGGAAATCGAACGTGGGATGCGTGATGATGATCACCTGTCCGTCCACGATAAGCTGGGCCACGCCGCGGCCCGCCACCATCAGGATGAGGGTCGCCACAATCGGCTGCACCCCGAGCCGGGCCACGAGCAGCCCGTTGGCCGTGCCCGCGACCAGGCCGGCGCCGACCGCCGCGGCCAGGGTCACCGCCAGGTTGTGCCCGCCCTGCAGCAGCACCGCGCACACCGCGCCGGCGATCGCCACCACCGAGCCGACCGACAGGTCCACGCCGCCGGTGGCGATCACGAGCGTCATGCCCAGCGCCACCAGCATCGTGCGCGAGCCCTGCGTAAGGATGTCGACCGGCACGCCGTAGAGATGACCGTCCAGCAGCGTGACCTTCAGGAAGCCCGGGTCGTGCACCGCGTTGAGCAGCACCAGCGCCAGGAGCCCGGTCAGCGGCCAGAAGATCGGGGATTTAGCCTTCATGGGTGCCGGCCATCAGGTGCATGAGGCTCTCGGAATTCAGCCCGGCGCCGGCCACCTCGCCGGTCAGCCGCCGTTCGCGCAGGACGAGGACCCGCGAGCAATTGCGCACGACCTCGTCGATCTCCGACGAGATGAACAGCACCGCCAGGCCGTCGTCGCGGAGCTTGGCGATCAACTGCTCGATCTCCTGCTTGGCGCCGATGTCGATGCCGCGCGTCGGCTCGTCGAGGATGATCACCGCCGGTTGCGTCGCCAGCCAGCGGGCGAGGAGGACCTTCTGCTGGTTGCCGCCGGACAGGTTCCGGATCGGGGTCTCGGCCCCGGGGGTCTTGATCCGCAGCGCCGCGATGTAGTGCGAGCAAAGCTGCTCCTGCTCGCTCCGGCTGAGGGCGCGCCGCAGGCCGCGCTTGCCCTGCAGGGCCAGAATGAGGTTCTCGCGCACCGACAGGTTCGGCAGGATGCCCTCGGCCTTGCGATCCTCCGAGCAGAACGCGAGCCCGAGCTGCACCGCGTCGCGGGGCGAGTCGATCCGCACCGGCGCTCCCTTCAGGCTGATCTGTCCGCCATCGGCCGCGTCGATGCCGAAGAGCAGCCGGGCCGTCTCGGTGCGGCCGGAGCCGAGCAATCCGCCAAGGCCGACGACCTCGCCCGCCGACAGGCTCAAGTCCACCGGGGCGATGGCGCCGCGCCGGCTGAGCCCGCGCGCGGCGAGCACTGGCGACGCGGCGGCCCGGGGGGGCGCCGCGTGGCTCGTGAAATCGGCGGCACTGACCTCGCGGCCGAGCATCTTGCCCACCAGCGCCAGCCGCGAGAGGTCCGCCGTGGCGTATTCGCCGACGAGCTGGCCGTTGCGCAGCACCGTCAGCCGGTCGCTCACCGCGTAGACCTGGTCGAGAAAATGCGTCACGAACACGATGCCCAGCCCCTCCGCGCGCAGCTTGCGCATGATGCCGAACAGCTCGGCGACCTCCTTCTCGTCCAGGCTGGCGGTCGGCTCGTCGAGCACGAGCAGGCGCGCCGAGGTGTCGAGGGCGCGCGCGATGGCGACCATCTGCTGCAAGGCGACCGAGAGCGAGCCCAGCTCGGCGTCGACGTCGCACTCGACCTCAAGCCGGGCTAGCGCCGCGACAGCGCGGCGGCGGATGGCGCGCCAGTTGAGGCAACCCAGCCGGCCGGGCTGGCGGCCCAGCGTGATGTTCTCCGCGACCGAGAGCGATGGCACGAGGTTCACCTCCTGATAGACCGTGCTGATGCCGAGCCGCTCGGCCTCCTTGGGTGCGCCGGGGCGGATGACTTGGCCGGCGAGGCGGATCTCGCCTGCATCCGCGGGGTGCACGCCGGTAAGCACCTTGATGAGCGTTGACTTGCCCGCGCCGTTCTCCCCGAGGAGCGCGTGGATCTCGCCGGCGCGGACGGTGAAGTCCACGCCCGCCAGCGCCGTGACGCCGGGAAAGGTCTTCCCGATGCCTCGGAGTTCGAGCAGCTCAGGCATTGCCGGCCTCAGTATTGCCGGGTGGGCAGCACGGCGGCGGCGTTAGTCGAATCGAAAAGCTCGTCCTTGTTGAAGGATTTCTTCGGCACCGGCTTCTTCGCCAGCAGGGTGGCGATCGTGTCGTACACCTTCGGGCCGAAAAGTGGGTTGCACTCCACGGTGCAGTTGATCTTGCCGTCGACCACCGCCTGCACGCCCTCGCGTACCGCGTCGATCGAGACGATGACGATGTCCGTGCCGGGCTTCAGGCCGGCCTCCTCGATGGCCTGGATGGCGCCCAACGCCATGTCGTCGTTGTGGGCGTAGAGGATCTCGAAGGCCTTGCCGTGCTTCTTGATGAAGGCCTCCATGACCTCCTTGCCGCCGGTGCGGCGGAAATCACCGCTTTGCGAATCGATGATCTTCAGGCCGGGATACTTGGCGATGCCCTCGGCAAAGGCCTTGCGGCGCTCGTTGGCTGGCGCGGAACCCGGCGTGCCCTGCAATTCCACGATGCGGCCTGTGCCGCCTGTCTTCTTGGCCAGCCATTCGGCGGCCATCCGGCCCTCCTCGAAGAAGTCCGAGCCGATGAAGCAGGCATAGAGCGACTCATCCGCGGTGAGGATGGTCCGGTCGGTGATGATCACCGGGATGCCGGCGCGCTTGGCGTCGCGCAGCACCGGGTCCCAGCCCGTCTCGACCAGCGGGGCGAGCACGATGGCGTCGACCTTCTGCGCGATGAAGGAGCGGAGCGCGCGGATCTGGTTCTCCTGCTTGCCCTGGCCGTCGGAGAACTTCAGGTCGATGCCGCGCTTGGCGGCCTCGGCCTTCATGGATTCGGAATTGGCCGTGCGCCAGGCGCTCTCGGCGCCGGTCTGGGCGAAGCCGACCTTGAGCGGGGCGGCGGTGGCCAGGGTGGCGGCGGCCAGGCAGGTGGAGGCGAACAGGGTTTTGATCCAGGGGGTGGGTTTCATGCAGAGAGGCGGGGTTGAAGGACGAGCGGACCGGTTAGAGATTCTTCCGGCGGATTCGGCAAAGCTGGGGGAATATGACTGTAAAGCAATTTGGTCGTTCCTCTGCAACTCCGCATCCTGTAACTGTAGCCCGTGTTTACCCTCGGCATTGATTACGGCACCAACTCCGTGCGCGCCCTCGTGGTCCGCTGCGCCGATGGCGCGGAACTCGGCAGCTGCGTCGTCCCCTACCCCAGCGGCCGGGAGGGCGTGCTCCTCGACTCGCGCGACCATCATCTCGCCCGCCAGCATACCGCCGACTACCTCCTCGGCCTGGAGCAGAGCGTGCGCGGGGCCCTGGCGGCCGCGAGGAAAACCCGTGGTTTTTCCCCGGCCAAGGTGATCGGCCTCGGGGTCGACACCACCGGTTCCAGCCCGATTCCGGTGGATGCGTTCAACGTCCCCCTCGCCTCCGCGAAAAAGTGGCGGAAAAACCTCCACGCCCAGTGCTGGCTGTGGAAGGACCACACCAGCTGGCGCGAGGCCGCGCAAATCACCGCGCTGGCGGCCCAGCACCGGCCGCACTTCATCGCCAAGTGCGGCAACACCTATTCCTCCGAGTGGTTCTGGTCCAAGCTCTGGCACTGCCGCAACGTCGCCCCCGAGGTGTTCACCGCCGCCTTCTCCTGGGTGGAGTTGTGCGACTGGGTGCCGTCGGTCCTCGCCGGGATCACCGATCCCCGCCGGATCAAGCGCGGCATCTGCGCCGCCGGCCACAAGGCGCTCTACTCCGCCGACTGGGGCGGCCTGCCGGACAAGGAATTCCTCGCCCTCCTCGATCCCCAGCTCGCCGACCTGCGGGACCGGCTTTACGGGGAGGCGCATGACGCCACCGTGCCAGCGGGCGCGCTCTGCGCCGAATGGGCCGCAAAACTGGGCCTGCCGGCCGGCATCCTCATCGCGATCGGCGAGTTCGACGTCCATTACGGCGCCATCGGCTGCGGCGTCGCCGAGGGCACGCTGGTCAAGGTCATCGGCACCTCCACCTGCGATTGCGGCGTGGTGTCCGCCAAAAAAACCGTGCCCGACATCCCCGGCATCTGCGGGATCGTCCCCGGCGCGATATTGCCCGGCTTCTACGGCATCGAGGCCGGCCAGTCCGCCGTCGGTGACATCTTCAAGTGGTGGGTTGAGGTCGCCTGCGAGGGCAGCGCCGGCAAGCACGCGCAGCTCACCCAGCAGGCCGCCCGGCAAAAACCCGGCCAGAGCGGGTTGCTCGCGCTCGACTGGCAGAACGGCAACCGCACCATCCTGGTCGACCCCTTGCTCACCGGCCTCATCCTCGGCTGCACCCTGCACACGACACAGGCCGAGATCTACCGCGCGCTCATCGAGGCCACGGCCTTCGGGGCCCGCGCGATCATCGAGCGCATCCGCGAATACGGCGTGCCGATCGACCGCGTCGTCTGCGCGGGCGGCATCGCCGAGAAGAACCCGCTGCTCATGCAGATCTACGCCGACGTCACCGGCTGCACCATGCTCGTCTCCGGCTCCAGCCAGGCCTGCGCGCTCGGCTCGGCCGTCTCCGCCGCCGTGCTCGCCGGGGCCCACCCGGATTTTCCGACGGCCCAGCGCAAGATGACCTCGCTGAAGAAGGTCTCCTACAGACCGAAGCCGGCCGCACAGAAGACCTATGACCAGCTCTACGCCCTCTACCGGCAGGTGCATGATGCCTTCGGCGGCCTGAACAAGTCCGCCGATCTCTCCCGCGTCATGAAAGACCTGCTCGCGCTGAAGACCACCTGATCACCCCACTTTCCCCATGTCCCTCATCCATACCTCCCCCGCCGAGATCTGGTTCGTCTGCGGCTCGCAGCACCTCTACGGCCCCGGCCCGCTCAAGCAGGTCGCAGCGAACGCCCGCCAGGTCGCCACCGCGCTCGGCGCCTCGAAGCATCTTCCGCTGAAAGTCGTCTTCAAGGCACTGCTCACTACGCCCGACGAAATCACGTCGCTCTGCCTCGACGCCAACTCCGACCCGAAATGCGCCGGCCTCATCCTGTGGATGCACACTTTCTCCCCGTCGAAGATGTGGATCCGCGGCCTCACCGCCCTAAGGAAGCCCTTTTGCCATCTCCACACGCAGTTCAACCGCGACCTGCCGTGGGCGACGATCGACATGGATTTCATGAACCTCAACCAGGCCGCCCATGGTGACCGCGAGGCGGGGTTCCTCCACACGCGCCTGCGGCTGGGCCGCAAGGTCGTGGTCGGCCACTGGAGCGACGACGAGGTGCAGCAGCGCCTCGGTGCCTGGGTCCGGGTCGCCCGCGCCTGGCACGACTGGCAGGGTGCCCGGTTCGTCCGTTTCGGTGACAACATGCGCCAGGTGGCCGTCACTGAGGGCGACAAGGTTGCCGCGGAGATCCGCTTCGGTTTCGCCGTGAACGGCCATGGGGTCGGCGACCTCGTCGCGAAAATCTCCGACGTCGGCATCCATGACCAGCATATCGACCGGCTTTGCGCCGAATACGAGCGCACCTATGCTGTCGCGAAGGAACTCCGCCAGGGCGGCGCCCGGCACGAAGTCCTCCGCTACGGGGCGCGCCTCGAGCTCGGCCTGCGCGCCTTCCTCGAGGAAGGCGGCTTCAAGGGCTTCACCACGACCTTCGAGGACCTCCATGGCCTGCGGCAGCTGCCCGGCCTCGCCGTCCAGCGGCTCATGGCCGACGGCTATGGCTTCGGCGCCGAGGGCGACTGGAAGACCTCCGCCCTGCTGCGCGCGATGAAGGTCATGGGCGACGGCCTGCCCGGCGGCACTTCGTTCATGGAGGACTACACCTACCATCTCTCACCCAAGGGCCACCAGGTGCTCGGCTCGCACATGCTCGAGGTCTGTCCGACCATCGCCGGCACCAAGCCGTCGCTCGAAGTCCACCCGCTCGGCATCGGCGGCAAGGAGGATCCCGTGCGCCTCGTGTTCGACGCCCCCGCCGGACCCGCCCTCAACGCCTCGCTCGTGGACCTGGGCAGCCGCTTCCGGCTCATCGTCAACGAGGTGACCGCCGTCAAGACGCCGAAGCTGCCCAAGCTCCCCGTCGCCCGCGCCGTGTGGGAATGCCGGCCGGACTTCAAGACGGCCTGCGCGGCCTGGATCTACGCCGGCGGCGCGCATCACACCGGCTACAGCTACGCGGTCACCACGGAGATGCTCGAGGATTTCGCCGAGATCGCCGGCATCGAGCTGGTGGTCATCGACGAGGACACCAAGCTGCGCGAGTTCAAGCAGGAGCTCCGCCAGAACGACCTCTACTATGCCCTCGCCCAGGGCCTGCGCGTCTGACCTCGCCCCCACCCCATGCATCTTCCCCGCTCCGCCTTCCTCACCCTCGCCGCGGCACTTGTCATTTCCGCCGGTTGCTCCAAGCAACCGGCCCCGACCGATGGCTCCGCCGCGGCCCCGGCGAAAATCAAGCTGGGCTTCCTCGTGAAGCAGCCGGAGGAGCCGTGGTTCCAGTATGAGTGGAAGGGCGGCGAATCCATCGCCGCCAAGCACGGCTTCCAGCTCATCAAGATCGGCGTGCCCGACGGCGAGAAGACCCTCGCCGCCATCGACAGCCTGGCGGCCAACGGCGCGCAGGGCTTCGTCATCTGCACCCCCGATGTACGCCTCGGGCCCGCCATCGTCGCCAAGGCCCGGGCCGCCAACCTCAAGGTCATCACCGTGGACGACCGCTTCGTCGGCGCCGACGGCAAGTTCCTGACGGAGGTCCCCTATCTCGGCATGTCGGCCACCAAGATCGGTGAGATGTCCGGCCGCACCCTCGCCGCCGAGATGCAGCGCCGCGGCTGGGCCGCCGCCGACACCGCCGCGTGCATCGTGACCTTCGAGGAGCTCGACACCGCCCGCGAGCGCACCGACGGCGTCATCGCCGCGCTCAAGTCCGCCGGGTTTGCCTCCGACCGGATCTACAAGGCCCCGCAGAAAAGTACCGACATCCCCGGCAGCTTCGACGCCGCCAATTCCCTGCTCGCGCAGAAGACCGGCGTGAAGCACTGGCTAGTCGCCGGCATGAACGACACCGCCGCCCTCGGCGCGGTCCGCGCCACCGAGGGCAACGGCTTCAAGGCCGCCGACGTCGTCGGCATCGGCATCAACGGCACCGACTGCCTCGACGAGCTCCGCAAGCCCGCCCCCACCGGCTTCCACGGCTCCATCCTCATATCCGCCCCGCAGGAAGGCTCCCGCACGACCGAGATGCTCTACTTCTGGGTCAAGGATGGCACGGTGCCGCCCCCCGACACCCGCACCGAGGGCCAGCTGATCACCCGCGAAAATTTCGAGCAGGTCCTCAAAGCCGAGGGCATCCTCTAGTCTTGTTTCCAAGCGGGGCTGGCGCTTGTCTCCGGACGTCCCGCCTTTGTTCACCCGCCCCACCTCCATGGCCGCTCCCGACTATGCCCTCGGTTTCGACGGGCTCACCATGGAGTTTCCCGGCGTGCGCGCGCTCGACTCTGTCTCGTTCGGCGTGCGCGCCGGCAGCGTCCACGCCCTCATGGGGGAGAACGGCGCCGGCAAGTCCACCCTGCTGAAGATCCTCAGCGGCGCCTATGCGCCGACCGCCGGTTGCGTGCGGCTCGGCGGCCAGCCGAAGGTCTTCGCCTCGACTGCCGAGGCCATAGCCGCCGGTGTCGCGGTCATCTACCAGGAACTTCATCTCGTGCCCGAGATGACCGTCGCCGAGAACCTGTTGCTCGGCCGCTACCCGCGCCGCGGCGCCTTCCTCGACCGCGCGGCGCTGCGCGCCGAGGCGGAGCGGTTGCTCCAACTGGTCGGCGAGGACATTGATCCCGCCACCCGGCTGGGCCGGCTGCCCCTCGCCCAGCGCCAGATGGTGGAGATTGCCAAGGCCCTCGGCCGCGGCGCCCGGCTGGTGGCCTTTGATGAGCCGACCAGCAGCCTCTCCGAGAAGGAGACCCGCCGGCTCTTCGCCATCATCCGCGACCTGCGCGACCGCGGCCACGCCATCCTCTACGTCACCCACCGCATGGACGAGGTCTTCGAGCTGTGCGACGCCGCCACGGTGCTGCGCGACGGCCGGCATGTCGTCACGCACGACGCGCTCGCCGGCGTGACGCGGGACGCCCTCGTCAAGAGCATGGTCGGCCGCGAGCTGACCAACGTCTTCAACCACCGGCCGCGGGCGCACGTCCCGGGCGGGCTGGCCGTGCGCGGCCTCGCCGGGCCGGGTCTGCGCGCGCCGGTGTCGTTCGACGTGGCGCGCGGCGAGATCATCGGCTTCTTCGGGCTGGTCGGCGCCGGCCGCACCGAGCTCATGCGGCTGCTGTGCGGCGCGGTTCCCCCATCGGGCGGCGAGGTGCGCGTGCACGGCGCCGTCATCGCGGGCGGCTCGCCGCGCACCGCCATACGTGCCGGACTCGTGTTCTGCCCGGAAGACCGCAAGAAGGAGGGCATCATCCCCGTCCGCTCCGTGGCCGAGAACATCAACCTAAGCGCCCGGCGCTCCCGCCTGCGCGCCGGCTTCTTCCTGCAGAACGACTGGGAGCGCGACAATGCCGCGGCGCAGATCGCGCGGCTGGGCGTGCGCACCGCCTCGCCCGCCACCCCCATCCGGCTGCTCTCGGGCGGCAACCAGCAGAAGGCCATCCTCGCCCGCTGGCTCTCGGAGCAGGTGCGGGTCGTGGTGCTCGACGAGCCGACCCGGGGCATCGACATCGGGGCCAAGAGCGAGATCTACGCCCTCATCCAGGAACTGGCGGCGGCGGGCGCCAGCATCGTCATCGTCTCGAGCGAGCTGCCCGAGGTGCTCGGCATCGCCGACCGCATTTTGGTGATGCGCGAGGGGGTGGTCGCGGCCGAGTTCAGCCGCGCAACCGCCACGCCCGAAGCCGTGCTGCACGCCGCGCTGCCGCTCACCGTCGCCCCCGCCTGAACCACCCATGAGCTCGAAACCCCTTCCCGCCCTGTCCGCCTTTGCCCGCGTGTGGGATTCCGCCGGCATGCTCCTCGTGCTGGCGGTCCTGTTCCTCGGCTGCTCGCTCGGCGTGGACAATTTCCTGACGGCCACGAATCTCCGGGGCCTCGCGCTCGCGGTGTCCACCATCGGCATGGTCGCCTGCACGATGATGTTCTGCCTCGCGGCGGGCGACTTCGACCTCTCGGTCGGCTCGGTCGTGGCCTTCGCCGGCGTACTGGGGGCCACGGTGATGAACTCGACCGGCAGCGTTGCGGCCGGCTTCGCCGCCGCCCTCGCGAGCGGCGCGCTCATCGGCTTCGTCAACGGCGTCTTCGTCGCCCGCCTCGGCATCAACGCGCTCATCACCACTCTGGCCTCAATGCAGATCGTGCGTGGCCTGGGCTTCATCGCCTCCGACGGCCGGGCCGTGGGCATCCGCACCGACGCCTTATTCGCCCTCGGCAACTCGGCGTGGCTCGGCGTGCCGGTGCCCGTGTGGCTGACCGTGGGGTGCTTCGCGCTGTTTGGCGTGCTTCTGAACCAGACCATCTTCGGCCGCAACACCCTGGCGATCGGCGGCAACAAGGAGGCGGCGCACCTGGCCGGTCTCCCCGTGACCCGGATCAAGATCGTGATCTTCACACTGCAGGGCCTGGTCGCCGCGTTCGCCGGCCTTGTGCTCGCCGCCCGCATGACCAGCGGCCAGCCCAACACCTCGCAGGGCTTCGAGCTCGAGGTGATCTCAGCCTGCGTCCTCGGCGGCGTCTCTCTCAGCGGCGGCGTGGCCCGTCTCGGCGCCGTGGTGGCCGGTGTGCTGATCATGGGCATCGTCCAGAACGCCATGAACCTCCTCAACATCCCGCCCTTCTACCAATACGTCGCCCGCGGCTGCATCCTCCTCGCCGCTGTCATGCTCGACCGGTTCAAGCAACGCACCTGACTTGCCACTTTCCCTTTCCCCCTCACTCTAAGCTGACTCCTACCCCATGCTGACCGAACTGAAACGCGAAGCCTACGAAGCCAACCTCCTCCTGCCGAAACACGGGTTGATCAACCTCACCTTCGGCAACGCCAGCGCGCTCGACCGCGCGCGGGGCATCTTCGCCATCAAGCCCAGCGGCGTGGACTATGCCGTGCTCAAGCCCAGGGACATGGTGCTCGTCGATCTCGCCGGGAAGAAGGTGGAGGGGAAGCTCAACCCCTCGTCCGACACGCCGACGCACCGCCGGCTCTATCTCGCCTTCAAGGGGGTCGGCGGCATCGTCCACACCCACTCCTCCCACGCCACGGCCTTTGCCCAGGCCGGCCGACCCGTGCCGATCTTCGGCACGACACACGCAGATTATTTTTACGGCGAGATTCCCGTCACCCGGAAGATGACACCCAGGGAAATCTCCGGCGGCGCCTATGAATGGGAGACCGGCAACGTGATCGTGGAACGCTTCAAGTCGCTCGATCCACTCGACTGCCCCGGCGTGCTCGTGAACCGCCACGCCCCCTTCACCTGGGGCGCGACCGTCGCCAAGGCCGTCGAGGTCGCCGTCGCCGCCGAGTGCTGCGCGCACATGGCGCTGATGTCGCTCGCGCTGGAGCCCAAGCTCGCCGCGATCGAGCCCGAGCTGCTCGCCAAGCATTTCAAGCGCAAGCACGGCCCCGGCGCTTATTACGGTCAGAAATGACCCCGGGCGTGTGCCCCGCGCCGTTATGAGCCCCGCTGTCACCGTCCGCCGCGAGAGCGTGGTATTGCCGACCTACGAGCCCGCGGCGCCGGACCGCAACCCGATGTTTCTCGAGACCCGGGTCTACCAGGGTTCGAGTGGTCGCGTGTACCCCTTGCCCTTTATCGACCGCATCGCGGAAAAGTCCATGCCGCGCACTTGGGCCGCTATATTCCTGGAGAATGAATTTCTCTCCGTGCTGATTTTGCCCGAACTCGGCGGCCGCATCCATCGGGTTCTGGACAAGACCAACGGCTACGATCTCGTCTACCACCAGCCGGTCATCAAGCCCGCATTGGTCGGCCTCGCCGGCCCGTGGATCAGCGGTGGCATCGAGATCAACTGGCCGCAGCACCATCGGCCCTCGACGTTTATGCCGGCCGACACCCACATCGAGCAATCCGTCGACGGCTCCGTTACCGTCTGGCTTTCCGAGCACGATCCGATGGTGCGGATGAAGGGCATGCACGGCGTCTGCCTGCATCCCGACCGCGCCGTGCTCGAGCTGAAGGCCCGCGTCTACAACCGCACCGCCGACACGCAGACTTTCCTCTGGTGGGCCAACGTCGCCACCCGCGTCCACGAGCGCTACCAGTCGTTTTTCCCGCCCGACGCCACCTGCGTCGCTGACCACGCCAAGCGCGCGATGAGCACGTTTCCGCACTGCACCGGGCATTACTACGGCGTCGACTATGCCGCACGCGCCCGGCAGGGCGTGCCGGCAGCCGAGCGGCCGCGCCAGTATGCGCCGCCGGGGGATTATCCGGCCAACGACCTGAGCTGGTATGCCAACATACCCGTGCCGACGTCCTACATGTGCATGGGCAGCGAACAGGATTTCTTCGGCGGCTACGACCATCGCGCCCAGGCCGGCCTCGTCCACGTCGCCGACCACCGCATTGCCCCGGGCAAGAAGCAATGGACCTGGGGCAACCACGAGTTCGGCTACGCGTGGGACCGCAACCTGACCGACGCCGATGCGAACGGCGAACACCGTCCCTACATCGAGCTGATGGCGGGCGTCTTCACTGACAACCAGCCCGACTTCTCCTTCCTGCAGCCCGGCGAGACCAAGGCGTGGAGCCAGTATTGGTACCCGATTCAAAAAATCGGCCCAGCCCATCACGCCAACGTCGAGGCCGCGGTTTCGTTCCTTGTCACCAAGGATGCCGCGCGGATCGGCGTCGCCGTCACTGCCCCGCAGGCCGGGGCGCACGTCCGGTTGTTGCGGCACGGAAGGATCCTGACGAGCCGCCCCTGCGACCTTGCCCCGGACAAGCCACTGGTGGAGGAGATCCTCCTGCCGCGCGGCACGCGGCCCGATGGCCTCGCCGTGAGCGTCGCCGCCGCGGACGGCCACGAGCTCATCACCTACGCGCCGCGCCCAATCAAGCCCGGCCAAGTACCCCCGGCGGCCACCGCCCCCCGGGCCCCGCGCGACATCGCGAGTGCCGACGAACTCTACCTGACTGGACTGCATCTCGAGCAATACCGCCATGCGACACGTCCGCCCGAGCCCTACTGGCGCGAGGCGCTGCGGCGCGACGCCGGTGATGCGCGTTGCAACCTGGCCATCGGCCAGTGGCACCTCCGGCGGGGCGAATTCACAGCCGCGGAAAAACACCTGCGGACCAGCATCGCGCGCCTCACGCACCGCAATCCCAATCCCGCCGACGGCGAGGCGTATTACCAGCTCGGTCGGTGCCTGCGTTTCCTCGGTCGCGACGGCGAGGCCTATGGCGCCTTCGCCAAGGCCGCCTGGAACCAAGCCTGGCAGTCCGCCAGCTGGCACGCGCTCGCCGAAATCGATTGCACGCGCGGCGACTGGACGGTCGCGCTCGACCATCTCGACCATTGCCTGCGGCTGAACTCGGACCATCTGGGCGCGCGCAACCTCAAGGCCGTGGTGCTGCGCCAGCTCGGTCGCGAGGCCGAGTCCATCGCTCTGCTGCACGCCACCCTCGCCCTCGACCCCCTTGACTGGTGGGCGCGCGATCAGCTCGGGGAGAGTCTCGCGTGCGACACGCAGGTCCGCCTCGACCTCGCGCTGGATTACGCCCGGGCTGGATTCCACCAGCTGTCGCTCGACGTCCTCGCCGACGCCCGCCCGGAGCCGCTCAGCGGCACGGCGCCTTTGGTCAGCTACTACCGGGCGTGGCTTTGTCTCCTATTAGGTTACAAGCCCGAATCGCGCCGCCATCTCGCGGCGGCGGCGAAAGCACCGCCGGACTATTGTTTCCCGGCCCGGCTGCAGGAGATCATAATTTTGCAGCATGCCATCGCCGCCAATCCGCGCGACGCCCGCGCCCCGTTCTATCTCGGCAGCCTGCTTTACGACCGCCGGCGCCACCGCGAGGCCATCGCTCACTGGCAACACGCAGTGAAGCTCGAGCCCCGCAACGCTGTCGCCTGGCGCAACCTCGGCCTCGGTTATTTCAACATTCTCAAGCAGCCCGCGAAGGCCCGCGACGCCTACGATACCGCCTTCCGGGCCAATCCCAAGGACGCCCGCCTGCTCTATGAACGCGACCAGCTATGGAAGCGTCTCGGCGCGAAACCGGCGGTACGGCTGCGCGAATTGGAGCGGCACCGCGAGCTGGTCGACCAGCGCGACGACCTGAGCGTCGAGCTTGGCGCACTCTACAACCAGACCGACCAGCCGGCCGAGGCGCTCCTCATCACCTGCCGGCGGAAATTCCAGCCCTGGGAGGGCGGCGAGGGCCAGGTGCTCGGCCTGCATGGCCGCACCCACGTGCGGCTCGGCCGCGCCGCGCTCGCGGCAGGCCAACCCCGGGAAGCCGCCGCGCTGTTCCTCACCGCCTTCAGCACCCCGGCGAATCTCGGCGAAGCCCGGCACTTGCTGGCCAATTGCAGCGACATCCATTTCTGGCTCGGCGAGGCGCTGGTGGCGGCGGGCGAAAAGACCCGGGCCCGTGGTGCGTGGACCAAGGCCGCCACCTTCAAGGGCGATTTTCAGGAGATGAGCGTCCGCGCCTTTTCCGAGCTGACCTATTTTTCCGCGCTGGCCTGGCAGCGGCTCGGGCAAAAGACCCGCGCGAAACAGCTCCTCCGCGCCCTGCTCCGCCATGCGCAGCAACTCGCCCGGGCTCCGGCCTCTATCGATTACTTCGCGACGTCACTGCCCACCATGCTCTTGTTTCACGACGACTTGGCCGCCCGGCAACGGACCACGGCCCTGTTCCTCGAGGCGCAGGCGCGGCTGGGGCTGGGCCAGACGACCGCGGCGAAAAAGCTGCTCCTTCAGGTACTCCACCGCGACCCGGCGCACGCCGCCGCGCACGACTTGCTGGCGGGATAACGCCGCCGGACGCCGAGTGTCACTTCGCTTTCTTGCGCGCGAGCCAGAGCATCGCGGCGCCGAAGAGCGCGAAGATCGAGCCCCAGAACAGGTTCACGTTCTGCCCGAGCGAATGCTGGACGTAGATGGCGTGGTCGGAGACAAAGCCGTAGGTGACCAGAATGATCCCGAGGAGGAGGAAGAGGAGCCCCATGGGCAGTCGGATGTCGAGTTGCATGAGCGGCGGGGGTGAGGGTTACCAGAAGATGATGTTGAGGACGAGGGTGGCGCCGAGGACGAGCAGGCCGAGCGGCATCGGCCGCGCATACCAGGCGGAGCCGGGCACGTCCGTCTGTTTTTCCGTGAGCGAATAGACCAGCCCGCGCAGCTGGTCGTCGGTGCGGTTGGGCGCGGTGGCCAGCGAGATGAACAGCGTGCCGAGGAAGCAGCCGCTGAAGGCGAAGATCGCCATCCAGAAATTCTGGGCCATCGAGCTGGCGAAGGTCTGCTGCACGCCGAGCCAGCCGCCCTTGAGCAGGCTGACCGTCTCCCCGACGGGCAGCGTGCTGCCCTGGAAGATCGCAGCCGAGAGCGTGCCGAGCAGGAGGCCGAAGAAGGCGCCGTGCCCGGTGGCGCGCCGCCAGAACATGCCGAGCAGGAAGATGGCGAACAGCGGGGCGTTCACGAACCCGAACACCAGCTGGAGCATGTCCATGATGTTGTTGAACTTTGCCGCCGCGTAGGCGCAGCACGCACTGAGGATCAGCCCGACCACCGTGGTGACGCGGCCGACCTTGATGAGGTGGGCGTCGGAGGCGTCGTGGTTGATCCAGCGCTGGTAGAGGTCGTAGGTCCACACCGTGTTGAAGGCCGTGACGTTGCCCGCCATGCCGGACATGAAGGAGGCCATCAGCGCCGTGAGGCCGATGCCGAGCATGCCGTTGGGGAAATACTTCGCGAGCATGGCGGGGACGACCATGTTGTAGTCGGGATTGCCGTCGGCGCCGACCGGCAGCGCGATGTTGGCGGTGCCGCCCTTGTGGTACAGCGCGATGGCGAGCATGCCGGGCAAGATGACGAGCGCCGGGAACATCATCTTGGGGATCGCCGCGATGAGCGGGGTGCGGCGGGCGGCGTTCATGTCCTTGGCCGCCATGGCGCGCTGGATGACGAGGAAGTCCGTGCACCAGTAGCCGAACGAGAGCACGAAGCCAAGGCCGGCCACCAGGCCGAACCACTCGATGCCGATCGGGTTGGCGGTCGGGGTGCCCATGTGCGCCCACGACGAGCTCCAGGCGCCCGGCATGCCCTTGGTGACCGAATAGGCGTCGAGGTTTTTCATCAGGCCGTCCCACCCGCCGATGTCCTGGAGGCCCAAGATAACCAGCGGCAGGAAGCCCAGCACGATGAGGAAGAACTGGAGCACCTCGTTGTAGATGGCCGACGTCAGCCCGCCGGAGTAGATGTAGATCAGCACGATCAGGCTGGAGACGATGATGCAGCCGTCGAAATTCCACCCGAGGATCGCGTTGAGCAGCTTGGCGAGCGCGAACATCGAGATGCCCGAGGAGAACACGGTCATCACCGCGAACGACAGGGCGTTGAAGGTGCGCGTCTTCTCGTCGAAGCGCAGCTTGAGGTATTCCGGCACCGAGCGGGCCTTCGAGCCGTAGTAGAACGGCATCATGAAGAGGCCGACGAACACCATGGCCGGGATCGCGCCGACCCAGTAGAAGTGGCTGGTCGCGATGCCGTACTTGGCGCCGGAAGCGGCCATGCCCACGACCTCCTGCGCGCCGAGGTTGGCACCGATGAAGCCCAGGGCGCAGATCCACGCCGGCAGCGAGCGGCCGGACTCGAAGAAGTCCGAGCTTGTCTTCATCTGGCGCCGCACCACCCAGCCGATGCCGATCACAAAGGCGAAATAGGAGGCGAGGATCAGGTAATCGACGGTCGCCAGTTGCAGGATGACGGCGCGGGTCGACGACGGACCGGCGGCACCGCCGGACATGGCTAAGAGGGTGGGAAACAGTAGGACATGCATGGGGTAAGGGGTGTGCAGCCTGGACCAGAGTGAGCGTGGCGCTCTGAAACCAATGGCTGAAAATGATTGCGCGGGGGCCATTCACGCAAGCCGCAAAGCCACCGGGCCGGCCGCGGCCCGAGGGTAATGGTTGACGAACCCGCCCCGGCCCGGTGCATTCTTCGACCGGTTTCCCCGCGCGATTAGCCCACCTCATGTCGTTACTCCGATCCCTACTGAAATTCCAGGAAAGCGGCCTGCTGATCGTCATCGTCGGGTTGGGCCTGCTACTCACGCTCTTCAGCGGGACGGTGCGGATACCGAGCTTTGAGCGCACGGCCGACGGCGGCCGGCAACGGGTCTTCACCACCAACGCCGACGGCGAGCGGGTGCCGGCCTTCGTTGAGAAGAACAAGTTTCTCAACGCGCAGAACCTCGCCCAGCTCGCCAAGGACACCAGCTTCATCGCCATCATGGCCGTCGGCATGGCGCTCGTCATCATCGCGGGCGGCATCGACCTGTCGGTCGGCTCGATCTACGCCCTCGCCTCCGTGATCGGCGCGCTGGTGCTGCACCATTTCGGCCCGGACGGGGCCGGGGCGGCCACGGCGCCGTGGCTTGGCGTGCTGCTGGGCATCGGCGCCTGCGTCGGCACGGCGGCCCTGTGCGGGCTCGCCAACGGCGGCCTGATCGTCGCGCTCGGCGTGCATCCCTTCATCATCACGCTCGGCGCCATGGCGATCCTGCGCGGCATCGCGTTCGTCATCACCAAGGGCCAGTCGGTCGGCGGTTTCCCGCCCGACTTCCGCGACCTGGTGCGCTTCGAGGTCGGCGACGGGCTCAGCCTCGTGCCCCTGCTCGTCATGCTCCTGGTGCTCGGCGCCGGCTGGATTTTCCTCGCGCGCCTCGCCGCCGGCCGGCGCGTCTACGCCATTGGCGGCAACGAGCTCGCCGCCCGCTTCAGCGGCATCCGCGTGGAGCGGGTCAAGCTCGGCGTCTACCTCATCTCGGGCCTCGCCGCCGGCATCGCCGCGCTGCTCTCCATCGGCTACTACGGCGCGGCCACCTCGGGTGACGGCCAGGGCTACGAGCTCAACGTCATCGCCGCCGCGGTCGTCGGCGGCGCCAGTCTCAGCGGCGGCCGAGGCTCGGCCCTCGGCGTCGTGCTGGGCGCGCTGATCATCCAGATGATCAGCAGCGGCATCGTCATCCTCGGCATCGACCAGAACTACAGCCAGATCATCATCGGCACCGTGGTCATCGCCGCCGTCGTCCTCGACAATTTCAACACCTGGCTTTCCAAGCGCCGCCTCACCGCCAAGGCCGGCTGAACCCGCTTTAACCCCCGCTTATCCCCATGAACAAACTCCTCACCCTCCTCACCGCCTCCCTGGCGGGCGTCGTGCTCGCTTCCGCCGCACCCCGCACCATCACCATCGGCCTGGTCGCCAAGTCCCAGGGCAATCCCGTCTTCCAGGCCGCCCGCGTCGGCGCGATGGACGCCGCCAAGGAACTCAGCGCCCGGCACGGCGTGAACATCCAGATCGACTGGCGCACCCCCAACGAGGAGGACGCGCAGAAGCAGGCCGAGGCCATCGAGCAGCTTGTGCTCGCCGGGGCCGAGGGCATCTCGGTCAGCTGCTCCGACGCCAACAAGCTCACTGACGCGATCAACCGTGCCGTCGACAATGGCGTGCCGGTCGCGACCTTCGACTCCGACGCCCCCGCCTCCAAGCGCTTTGTCACCTACGGGATCGACGACATCGAGTGCGGCAAGCAGACCATGGCCGAGCTCGCGAAGGTCATGCACGGCAAGGGTGTCATCGCCGTCCTCGCCGGCAATCCGAACGCCCCCAATCTCCAGAAACGCGTGCAGGGCGTGAAGGACGAGGCGGCCAAGCATCCCGGCATCACGATCCGCGACGTCTATTACCACAAGGAAACCCCGCAGGACGCCGCCGCCCGGATCGAGCAGGTCATGCAGGCCAATCCCGACATCACCGGCTGGGCCCTCATCGGCGGCTGGCCGCTCTTTACCGAGAACGCCCTCAAGTGGCAGCCCGGCACCGTGCAGTGCGTCTCCGTCGACGCCCTCCCCGCCCAGCTCGCCTACATCCGCAGCGGCCACGTGCCCGTGCTCCTCGCCCAGCAATGCTACGCGTGGGGCCACCGTACGGTCGAGCTGCTCATCGCCAAGATCATTGAGAAGAAGAACCCGTCCGCGGTGAAGGAGATCAGCGCCCTGATTCCCGTCACGAAGGAGAACGTGGACGAATACGCCAAGAACTGGAGCAAGTGGCTGCCGAAGTGATTGGTTGATGTAGTGAGCAGCGAGCATCGAGTAGTGAGCCTCCGACTGGACTGACTTCCAACCTACTCGCTACTGCCCCATGCCCTTCCTCAAGTTCCACTGCCTCACGAAGCGTTTCCCCGGCGTGCTCGCGCTCGACGGGGTTTCCTTTGCCGTGGAACGCGGCACCTGCCACGCCCTGATCGGCGAAAACGGCGCGGGCAAGAGCACGCTCGGCAAGATCCTTGCCGGCGTGCACACCGCCGACGGCGGCGAGATCCGGCTGGACGGCCGCGTCATCCACCCAGCCACCCCGCTCGCCGCCCGCGAGCTCGGCATCGCCATGGTGCACCAGGAACTCGCCTTCTGTCCCAACTTGAGCGTCGCGGAGAACCTCTGCCTCGGCGACCTGCCGCGCCGCGCCGGTTTCGTGGACCGCACCGGCCTGCGGGCCCGGGCCCGCGCCATGCTGGCCACTATCGGCGCCGACATCGACCCCGACGCCATCATCGGCACCCTCTCCACCGGCCGCGAGCAGCTCGTGCAGGTTGCCGCCGCCGTGGGCACCGGGGCCAAGGTCATCGTGATGGACGAGCCCACCAGCTCCCTCTCCGCCGCCGAGACGAGCGAGCTCTTCCGGCTCGTGCGTGAGCTCAAGGCCCGCGGCATCACCCTCATCTACGTCTCGCACCGGCTCGAGGAACTCTTCGCCCTCTGCGACCACATCACCGTGCTGCGGGACGGACGCCATGTTGTGACCGAGAAGGTGGCCGACACCGACCCGCACCGGGTGGTCACCCAGATGATCGGCCGCGAACTGCTCATCCAAAACCCGGCCCATCTCACCCGCGAGCCCGGCCCGTGCCGGCTGGCCGTGCAGGGCCTCACTTCCGGATCACGGTTTCGTGACATCACTCTCGAGGTGCGCGCCGGGGAGATCGTCGGGGTCGCCGGCATCGTCGGCGCCGGCCGGAGCGAGGTGGCGCAGGCCATCTTCGGCCTCGATCCCGAGGTCACCGGCAAAATCACCGTGAGCGGCCAGACCCTGCCGCTGGGCTCGATCGACGCCGCGCTGGCCGCCGGCCTCGGCCTCGTGCCGGAGGACCGCAAGCGCCAGGGCCTCGTGCTGGGCTTGAACTGTCGCGAGAATACCGTGCTCGCCGCCCTGCCCGAATTGTCCCGGCTTGGCTGGGTGCGGCGAGACGCCGAGCTTTCGCTCGCCCAGCGCTTTGTCAGCCGGCTGCGGGTGAAGGCCCCGTCCCTCGACACAATCACGGCCGGACTCAGCGGCGGCAACCAGCAGAAGATCGCGCTGGCCAAGTGGCTTGCGCGGTCCTGCGACGTGCTGATCATCGACGAGCCCACGCGCGGCGTGGACGTCGGCGCCAAGGCCGAGATCTACCAGCTGCTCGACGAGCTCGCCTGCGAGGGCAAGGCCCTGCTCGTCGTATCCTCCGAACTGCCCGAGCTGATCGGCCTCTGCCGCCGGATTTTGGTCATGCGCAACGGCCGCCTTGCCGGCGAGGTTCCGCGCGCCGATTTCAGCGAGACGACGCTCATGCGGTTGATGGCCGGCGTGGCCGCGGCCTGAGATGGAGCGCCCGACCAGCGATTACTTGACGGTTAGGTAATCTTGGGTCCAATGGCGGCACCCCCGCCATGCCCCCTGTCACCATGCGTGTCATTGCCGACCAGGTCGGCTACTCCAAGAACACCGTGTCGCTGGCGTTGCGCGGGCATCGCTCGATCCCGGAATCGACCCGCGCCCTCATCCGCAAGGCGGCGGACAAGCTGGGCTACCGGCCCAATGCCGTGGTCTCCCACCTCATCGCCCAGCTGCGCGCGGGCCGCACCGCCCAGTTCCAAGCCAAGCTCGCGCTGGTCAACGCCCACCGCGACCCCAAGGCCTTTCGGACGCACGCCACCATCCCCGCCTATGTGCGGGGCTGCGAGCGGCGCGGCCTCCAGCTCGGTTACACCTTCGACACCTTTTGGCTGCATGATCCCAAGCTGAAGGCCGAAAGCTGGATCCGCATCCTCCGCACCCGCGGTATCAAGGGCATCATCATCGTGGGCCTGATGGACCACAACCAGCTGCCGCCCCACCTCGAGCCGGTCTGGGCCGCCTTCCCCAGCGTGGTCACGGGCGTGCGCACGCGCGACCCGGCGCTCTCCTTCAGCTGCGTGGACCACCACGATCTGCTCATCCAGGCCTTTGAACGGGCGCTGGCCCTCGGTTACCAGCGGCCTGCCCTCGTGATCGACGAGCGCATCGACCGGCTCGTCGAGGGCCGCTTCTCCGGCGCGATGCTCACGGCCCAGCAGGGCCTGCCGGCCGCCCGGCGCGTGCCCGCCTTCCGGCAGATCGAGCCGGCGCGGTCCGACCCGAAGCTGTTTCCCCGCTGGCTCGACCGCCACCGGCCTGACGTCCTGCTTTCCCTCTACAACATCGTGTTTCCCTGGCTGAAGGCGCATGGGCTGCGCGTACCGCAGGACATCGGGGTCATCCAGCTCGAATGGCGCGAAAGCCACGCGGAGATCTCCGGCATGAACCAGCACAACGACGCCGTGGGCGAGGCCGCCGTGGACATGGTCGTGGGCCAGATCCACCGCAACGAATCGGGCATCCCGGATTTTCCCCGCGCCACCTTGATCGGGGCGAGCTGGGTCGAGGGCGAGTCGGTGCGCGTGCAGCGCGCCCCCAAGGTCAGGACCGCCGCCCGGGCGTAGTTGCCTGCGCCCGTTGCGGCGACATCGCCCACCGCTGCCTCGCCCTCACGGTTTCTTTTTCGCGGGCATGTCCCGCCCGTACTGGTGCAGAACCAGGCCGTCAACCTTGCCGGTGGCATCGCGCTGGAAGGAAATCCGGGCGTTCACGATTTTGTAGAAGAACTCGTCCTTCGCCGAGGCGAAGACCGGGGCCTTCCCCTGCCCGGTCGCCTGGACGAAAAGCGCGCCCGCCGCCTCCGTCACGGTCAGGACAAATTGCGGCGCCAGCGGGTATTCGCCGGCATACTCGCGCAGGGTTTCAACAGGCAGCGTGACCTCCTTGGGTGGCGGCGGCAGCTCGCCGCGCGGCGCCCGCTGGTCGATCCCGTTCTGGTGCAGCACCAGCGCGGCCACTTTCCCGTCGGCCCCGCGCTCGAAGGAAATCTCCGCGGGCACCCCGACGATGGCAAAGCGATCGGGCGCGACCGCCCGCATCCCGAACGCCGGCTGGCCGGTGGCCTGACCGCGGAGGGCCCCGTTCACCTCGGTGATGTCGATGGCAAACGCCGCCGACAGCGGGTAACGGCCGACGTAGGCCGCGGCGTCCTTCACCGCTTCGGCCTTCGGCTGCGGCGGTTTGCCCCCCAGCAGGCCGAAACCGAGCGCCTCCGAGCCGTGCTGGACGTTGGCCAAAATGGCGATGCCGGTCCCCGTCTTTCTGCTGAAGGCGACGAACGTGTGGCTCCCCGCCGTGGCGCCATTGTGCCAGTAAATCGGACGCTCGGGATCATCGGTCCTGAGCCACCCCAGCCCGATCTGCCCGCCGACGTCGTCGGCCGCGTGTTGCGGCTGCAGGGTCGCTTCGATTGCCGCATGCAACGGGCTGTCGCCCTTGCCGAGACAGGCCGAGAGAAAAAGCGCCAGGTCGCGGGCCGTGCTCCGCAGCGCGCCGGCGGGAGCAAAGGCCTGGAAGCTCCAGTTCGGCACCCGTTTCCCGTTGGCGTGCGCCGGGGCCAGGTTCGCCGGCGGGGGTGTCCCCGTGATTGCCATCGTGGTCGCGTTCATGGCGAGCGGCACGAGCACCCGCTCGCGCAACGCGTCGGCGTAGCTCACCCCCCAGGCGGACGCCAGGGCCTCGCCGAGCACCGCGACGCCGAAATTCGAATAGGCGGCCGCGCGCCCCACCACCGCGCCCGGACCGTGCAGACGGAGACCCTCGACCAGCGCGGTGCGGTCATACGCCGCATAGGGATCGGGATTCGCATCGGGATTGGGGCCGATGTTCGCCGGCAGCCGCGGCAGGCCCGAGGTGTGCGTCGTCAGGGAGAGCAGCGTGATCTTCGCCAAGGTGGCCTGCACCGGATCATCGGGCGGCAGCAGGTATTTCGCGGCGGGATCCTGGCGACTGGCCTTGCCGAGGCGCTCGCTCTCGGCGAGGAGCAATGCGGTGAACACCTTGGTGACCGACCCGATTTCGAACTGGGTGTCGGGGGTGATTGGGCGCGGATCTTCCGCATCGAACTGGCCCGATTGGAAGTAGGCCGTGCCGTCCGCATCAATCCAGGCGACCGCGACGCCACCCGGCTGGCCCTTGAGCCACGCATCGAGACGGGACTGGATATCGGGCGGCGGCGCGGCAACCGCCAACGGAGCGGCCAGGAGAACGAGCAGAAGCAGGGCGTTGGTTTTAATGGGAAGGTGGCCGAATTAGTATTATTTTTGGGCATGCAGGTCACGCTGAAGTTTCTCGAGTTCGGCGAGCCGGGGTTCAAGTTGCCTCCGCAACGCGTGGCGGTTCAGCAACCAGGCGAGCCAAAACACGACGGCAAAACAAAGCCCGAGTCCGAGCAAAAACCAATACTCGTGCAGCGGACTCCACGCGGGCGCCCGGCGAATGATCACCCAGCATTGGATGGCAATCGCCCCGGCACACGGTGCCAGATACCACGCCCACAGGCTTCGGATCAGGCGGCACTGGTGCCGCAACTCCGCGATGTCGGCCGCAACCTTGGCCACCAGCGGGGCATCGGCTCCAAGGCGCAGGCGCCGGGCCCGCCGGCGCTCCCGGACAAAAAAGCCAACCACGCCAAGGATCAGAACGATGGCAAATGCCAGCGGCCAGCCCGCCCGGCCCAGTTGCCACCAAAAGAAGGCATAGGCGGCAGCGATGATCAGGCCGGCCCCGGCCTCTGCGAAATCGCGCACCTGAATGGCGGCCGCGAGTTTCCGGCGCTTGGTCTCGAACGTGGCGCGGAGATTCGCCAGGTCGGCGTTGGCGCCGACCGGCAGTTCCTGGCGTTTCCAGACGGCTTCGTAGTCATTCCAGTTCATGGGTCACTCCTTTCATGAGTTCGGCGAGACGTTGACGCGCCCGCGTCAACGACACTCCGACATGGTTTTCCGTCAGCCCGGTGATTTCGGCGATCTCGCGGTAGGCCAGGCCGTCGAGGGCCAGCAGCACCAGCGCCCGGTCGAACATCGGCAGGGCGTGGATGGTTGCGTAAAGTTTATCCAGCAATTCCCGCTCGCCGGCCCGGTCGGCCGGAGAGCCGGCCTCGGCGGCGAGCCGTGTGATGTCCGCCCCGGGCTCGATATGTCTTTCCCGCCGCGCCGTCCCCCGGCGCCACGTCAGTGCGGTGTTGAGGCAAACCCGGTAGATCCACGTCGTGGGTTTCGCCTGCCCCGCATAAGAAGCAAGCGAGGTCCACAACTGCAAAAGCATCTCCTGCTGCAGATCGGCGGCGTCCGCCGGGGCGGGCGCAAAGGAGCGGGTTACCTTGACGACAATGCCGCGATGCTCCTCCAGCCAGGCCTTGAACAGGGATGCATGATCGGGAGGTGGACTCATCTACCCGATTAGTCGCCGCAGGTCGCCAAACCTTACAGGCTATCCTGCGAATGTTTCACGAATATCAGAACAGACCGCGGAGCGCTTGGGTGGTCGGGGCGGCTTTTGCCTCGCCCAGCACCCAGGTCTCCGTGTGCCTGAGCGTGTGGCCGGGCTTGACGGTGGCGAACGGCCCCATCGATTCCATCTCGGCCATGAAGTTGTCCTTGCCGATGTAGAGCGCGAGGTTGGTGCCGAGCGGATACCGGGCCTCGGGCTGGTAGGTGGCCTGCTTGGCGAAGACCAGCTTCTGCACCGGGTCGTGCATCCCGATGATACCCGGGTCGGCCTTGAGCATGCGCTTGCTCTCGCGCCCGCCGGGGTGGAGGCAGAAGGCGTCGTCGGTGAACGAAAATTGCGGATCGTTGAATGACTTCACGCCCTGGTTGTTGCCCCAGGTCCGGATGGCGACCACCGTGGCGTAGTCCCACGAGCTGCCGTCGCCGAGCGGCACCGCATAAGTGGTCCCCGCCACCGGCCGGGTGCTGGTGATGGCCCAGAGGCCGCCGCTCCAGAGCATCGTGCTGCGATTGGTCACAAAATGCTCGATCTCGATCCGGTCGGCGGCACGGGCCGACACCGTGAAGCCGCGCTGCGTCAGCAGCACCGGATCGACCGGGGCGGTCACGGTGAAGCCGTTCGCGGACACCTCTACGGTGCAGGGCCGGTTATCGGCCGCGTAGGTTTCCTCGGCCTCGTCGGCCCCCGGACGCGAGACCCACAGCCGGTGGCCGCCCATCAGGTCCCACGGTCCGCGGCGGTATTTGCCCGGATCCCAGAGCAGCAGGTTGTCGCCGTCGGGGCGGCCCCAGTAGGCGATCCGCGGGCCCTTGGCGGTCAGGGCCACGACGCGCACCTTGGCGGTGCGGAGCTCGATGGCGGCCATGCCGCCAAACTTGATGCGTTTCAGGGTGGGGCGAAATTTCATGGTGAAAGTGGGATCATTAACCCGCCGGTCCCCCTCATGCAAAGCGGTATTCGCGCCGTCGACGGGGGTGAAAAAGCCCCCTTGACAGTCTGGAGGTCCGTTAGCACGTTGGCCCTCCCCTTGATGCAGGGTGGAGCAGCCTGGTAGCTCGTCAGGCTCATAACCTGAAGGTCGTTGGTTCAAATCCAACCCCTGCACCCAATTTCAAACTATGTCCGGAAATGTCACGAGGTGACATGAGGTGACTAAGCTGCTCGCTACCAGCAGCCTTAATCGCTTCCAGCAGTTGGGCCATGATGTCGTTGAGTGACACGGCAGGCCGTGGAATCCCGCGTTTTTGTGCGTCCGGTTGTGCGTTGGCGTCAGAGGCAACCACCCACGGCACCTTTGCCATCTCTGCCTGCATCCCAAGCCCTGCCCGGTCAGTGTATACCTTGGCCGTTAAATTCGCGTCAGAGTGCCCTAGAACGTCCTGTGCGGCCCGTTGATTGACTCCATGGTCTGCACCCCAAGTTTGCCACGTCTTGCGCAGCGCGTGCAGGTGAACCACCCGCCCGAGACCGTCCTTGCGCTGAATGCCCGCGCGGTCGATGTGCTTCCGGCAAAGGTCGTAATCGGCTAGCTTGCCTTCGAGTACACGAGCGGTGACCGACACGTCCTTAGTTCGTGCCGCATGTAACAGCTCCACAAGTTCCACTTTAAGGTCAACCCGGCGTCGTTTGTCGCTCTTTGTGGTGCCTTCCCGAAACAGGACGTAAGGTTTTTCACCGTCTAGGTGGAGATCATCCCACACCATCGCATAGGCTTCGGACCATCTGCAGGCGGTATAAAGCAAGAACTGATAGCCCA
>Ga0255338_1002144_pt1 | contig 31319 bp, 24 predicted proteins | sample MeOH1_35cm_T4_19_FD_203715 | JGI IMG/M metagenome (GOLD analysis project Ga0255338, IMG submission 203715) | Sandy soil microbial communities from University of British Columbia, Vancouver, Canada - MeOH1_35cm_T4_195 | ecosystem: Engineered > Artificial ecosystem > Sand microcosm > Unclassified ... | reverse complement strand
AGCCCACGTACTTGCTAAACTTGTCCATGACCTGCCCCCTCAATTGTGGCTCTGGGCCTCTGGTTTAACCCACCTCAAGCCTAATCCACGCCGCTTGAGGTGCGGCAGGTCAATACATTCTGTCTAGAGAATCGGCGCGAACAGGGATGCCACATGCATCGCCACCCTGCGCAGCCTGGGCCCGCCGATGTACTCGTTGCGGTCGATCCGCCGCGCCAGCGCGAAATCCTGCTCCAGCATTTGCGCCACGCTGGCGGCGAAACCGCGGTCGGCGGTCATCACCATCAACTCGAAATTCAGCCGGAACGAGCGATTGTCGAGATTGGCGCTGCCCACCGCCGCCGCCTCGTCGTCGATCAGGATGACCTTCTGGTGCAGGAAGCCCGGCTGGTAGCGATAGATCTTGACGCCGGCGCAGATGGCCCGGTAGGCGTACAGCGTCGAGGCGGCGAAGACCACCAGATGGTCGCGCCGCGCCGGCAACAGGATGCGCACATCCACCCCGCGCAGCACCGCCAGCCGCAGTACGGCGAATACCGCCTCGTCCGGCACGAAGTACGGGCTGGTGATCCACACGCGCCAGCGCGCCGCCTGGATCGCCTCGACGAAGAACAGGGAGCAAGTTTCCTGCGCGTCGGCCGGGCCTGACGGAACCACCTGGCAGGTCATGGCGCCGGCGGCAGCGGTCGGCGGTGGCAGCAGCACCGGCACTTCGCGCGCGGCCCAGTACCAGTCCTCGGCGAACACCATCTGGATATCGAGCACGGCGCTGCCGCGGATCTCGATATGGGTATCGCGCCACGGCGCCAGCGGCGGTTGCAGGCCCATGTACTCGTCGCCGACGTTATGCCCGCCGGTAAACGCGCATTCGCCGTCCACCACCACGACTTTGCGATGGTTGCGGAAGTTCAGCTGGAAACGATTGACGAAGCCCTTGCGCGTGGCAAAGGCGCGCGCCTCGACCCCCGCCGCCAGCAGGCGCTTGACATAGCTGCCCGGCAGCGCATGCGAGCCGATGCTGTCGTAAAGGAAATACACCTTGACACCCGCGGCGGCCCGCTCGCACAGCAAGCGCTGCAACGCCTGGCCCAGGTCATCGTCATGGACGATAAAAAACTGCACGATGACTACCTTCTTCGCGGCGGCAATGGCAGCGAAGATCGCGGCGAAGGTTGCCTCGCCGTTGACCAGCAGCCGCACGGCGTTGTTGGCCAGGCATGGCATGCCGGTCAGCCGGGGCAAGGCGCGCAGGCAGGCCTGGGAGGGCGAATGCACCACGCAGGCATCGCGCGCCTCGCGCTCGCCGGCATCCATGTCGTGCGTCACCTCGCGCAGCCGGTCGTTGTTGAAGCGGCGCGCATTGACGTAGCCGGCAAAGTTGCTGCTGCCCAGGATCAGGTACGGAATCAGGGTGAAGTACGGCATCATCACCAGCGAGCCCGCCCACGCAATGGCGCCGGGGGCGGTGCGCACCGTCATCACCGCATGCAGGGCGGCGATGACGCCGAGGATATGAAACACCAGCACGATCGCCGCGACTAGGGATGGGCTGAGCATGGTCGTCGGATTTGGATTTCGCCCGGCGGCGCCGGATCACGATGGCTAGCATTCTGGCATAGGCGCGGCCCGAGGGCATTGCCTGCTGGTGCGGCAGGCAGGATTTCTTCGCAAGGGGTAAGCTCTGAGGCTTTCGCACCCGGCCTCCCCTAGCCGCATCAAGGAAGAACGCAATGTCAGAGTTCAAGATGGAATACCGGCGCCTGGGCGCCAGCAACCTGAAGGTATCGGCGCTGTGCCTGGGCACCATGATGTTCGCCGACCAGACCGACGAAGCCGAGGCTGGCCGCATCGTGGACAGCGCCCGCGCGCACGGCGTCAACTTCATCGACACCGCGGATGTCTACAGCAAGGGGGGCTCCGAGCGCATGGTGGGCAAGCTGCTGGCCGCCGACCGCCATGACTGGATCCTGGCCAGCAAGCTCGGCAACCCGATGCAGGCCGCGCCCAATCATTCGCATTACTCGCGCGTGTGGATCCTGCGCGAGGCGGAGGAAAGCCTGCGCCGCCTGGGGACCGATTACCTCGACATCCTCTACCTCCATCGCGACTACGCGGGTGAAAACCTCGAGGAGCCCGTGCGCGCGATGGGGGATCTGGTTCGCGCGGGGAAGATCCGGTACTGGGCGGTGTCGAACTTCCGCGGCTGGCGTATCGCCGAGATCGCGCGGCTGTGCGACCAGTTGGGCGTGCCGCGTCCGGTTGTCTGCCAGCCCTATTACAACCTGCTCAATCGCATGCCCGAGGTGGAAATCCTGCCGGCCTGCCAGCATTTCGGACTCGGCGTGGTGCCTTACAGCCCGATTGCGCGTGGGGTGCTGACCGGCAAGTACCTGCCGGGCCAGCAACCGCCGCAGGATTCGCGCGCGGGCCGCGCCGATCGCCGCATGATGGAGACTGAATTCCGCGAGGAATCGCTGGTGATCGCGCAGACACTGAAGACGCACGCCGAGGCGCGCGGACTCAAGCTGGGGCAGTTCGCTACGGCGTGGGTGCTGGCTAATCCTATTGTCAGTTCGGTGATTGCGGGGCCGAGGACGCTGGCGCAGTTCGAGGATTATTTTGGGGCGGTGGGGGTGGGGGTTTCGGGGGAGGAGGAGGTGTTGGTGGATGGGTTGGTCAGGCCGGGGCATGCTTCTACGCATGGGTATAACGATCCGAATTATCCGTTGGTTGGGCGGCCGGTTAGGTAGGCGTCCAAGTCCAAATCAAAGTCTTCAAAGTCAACGTCAACGTCAACGTCTTCAAAGTCAACGTCAACGTCAAAGGCAGTTTCACCTCCCCTGCGGGGAGGCGACCTACTTTCTTGTCTTGCCAAGAAAGTAGGCAAAGAAGGCGCGCCGGATGGGGCGACACCCCCTCGGGATCCGGCAAAAAGAGCGGCCGGGACCCAAACTCGCATCGCCTTAAGGCGATACTCAAACATGGGTCCCTCTTTTCCGCTCTTTTCGCCGGATCCCGAGGCGCCCCATACGGCCTGGTACACCTTCACGGCTCGCTTCGCATCGCGGGTCGGTGTTTGCCGCCCCTCAGGCGGCAAACACGGCTACACCAAATCGGGAGTTTGACGACGTTGCGCGCTATCCCCTTTATGCCGAGGGCGGCAGCGTCGTGGAAGCGGCCTGCCGCTCACGGCTGGAGACGGTGATCGCGGAGCTTGGGGTCGCCGTTGCCGGGCTGGACTGGCAATGCGACGCCGCCCGCCGATTTCACCGCCAAGCGCCGCCGCATCGTGCGTCTGCGCTCGGTCACGCACGACGCATGAATAAAGGCATGCATGGAGCGGCCGCGTCCACTGCTGGAACCCCACCCCGACTGGCTCGACGCCCTTCTTTACCTGGGCTTGCTGTTGCATGGCATGGCCACCCTGCCCCGATTGCTGCTGCGCGCGCAAGCGCGCTGAATTCGCCCCCGGCAACGGTCATCCGCCCGCCGTCTGCCACGGCACTGTCCAAAAATTAGGCAGACCGATACACAACCGCCACTATTGGGCGAACGCGACGCGCCGGACTTGGTTATCCACACAAACTGTGGATAACGCGATCTGGCATTTGCGGACAAATCATGTACGTGCGTCGCAGCAATCCGCGCTGCGTTTGCGCGGCCATGTGCAATGCCGGGAGACGTTGGCATCACGCCAATCCCGCATTGGGAACAGTGCGCCAGAGCTTGCGGATTCACGCTGCATGGGCTTTACCCCCCCTCATTTAGGACGGGTCCGATTTTATTGGCGCCACGCCGCCAGTAAACTCGCGACATGCTTTTCGCCGCCGCATTCCTTCCCGCCAACATCCATGCCTTGCAGGCGATGGGGCGCGCGTATGCCGGAATGCCAGGCGAACTCGACGAGCGTATCGCTTTGCTCGAGTCCGGGCTATTGGCCTCGGCGACCGGGATCGGGCAGCTGAAGCTTCAGATCGCCAGGTTGCGCCTGGAAGAACTTCTCTTCGACCAGGCGCAGGCCGCGCCTGAGGCGGACCGGTTCGCCACCATCAAACCTGCATAACGCTTATGACACTTCTATGAAGATCGCACTGCTAGCGGACTTATCGGTTCAGGCCAAGGCCATTGCGGACTCCCTGTCGCGCGCCGGCCTGTACTGCAACACCTACCACGCAAGCCAGGCACTCTTCCATGGCATCGATCAGGCCGCGTACGACGTCCTGCTGATCGACCACGAACTGGCGGACATGCCCGCCGTGGATGCCGTGCGCACGGTACGTGGCGCCTGCCGCTGCGAGGTGCCCGTCATGGTGCTCTCCAGCCGGCGAGACGAAGACTCCGTCGTCAATACCCTGCAGGCCGGCGCCGATGACTACATGATCCGCCCCCTGCGCTCACGGGAACTGGTGGCCCGGCTCCATGCGCTGCAGCGCCGCACCGCCTCGCGCGGGCAATCGCTTGACCGTGCCATCAAGGTCGGCCCTTACGCACTGGATTGCCTCTCGCACCAGGCCGTATTCCAGGGCCGGCGGCTGCCGCTGACGCCCAAGGAGTTCGATCTCGCCTCGCTGCTGTTTTCCAATGTAGGACGCGTCCTATCGCACACGCATATCGAGCTGGCGATATGGGGCTACCCGCTGCCGCCGTCGTCGCGCGCGCTGGCGAGCCTGGTCTCGCGCCTGCGCCGCACGCTGCGGCTCTGTCCCCGCAACGGCCTGGTCCTCACCGTGATCTATGCCCAGGGCTATCGCCTCGATCAAACCGGTCCGGGCCTGGCCGCGCCGAGCCCCCAACGGTTCGGCTGACCACTGCCGCGGCGGCGCCCCTCAGGCCCCCGGCCGGCAGCCTGGCATCAGGTCGCGCAGGTCGATCACGGCAAAACCGCTGGCGGCCTTCTTGGCTTCGCGCTTGGCCATGGCCGCGGCCGCGCCGATATGGCTGCTGCCCAGGCGGGGCAGCCCGGCAATGCCTTCCAGCACCCGTGGCCCGACCCGCACCGCGCCAGCAGCCATCGACACGGCGGGGAAGAACACGGCCTGCCCGCCGCGATCTTCGCCATGGATGCCGCCGGCCGCGCGGTCGGCGTCGTCATACATCTCGCGTGATGCACGATTGAAACGCGCAATCGCCGAGCGCGTGCGTTCCGCCCAGTCGGGGCTCTGGTACAGCACCAGGAAATCGTCTCCTCCCACATGGCCCAGGAAATCCCGCGTGGGATCGCAAGTTTGCGTGAGGATGGCGGCCGCTCCCTTCAGCATTTCGTCCCCCTTCCAGTAGCCGTACTGGTCGTTGTAGGGCTTGAAATGGTTGAGGTCCACATAACAGGCATGGAACTCCGCGCCCGCCTCGATCAGGCGATCGATATGGCGGTTCAGGGGCATGTTGCCCGGCAGGAAGGTCAGCGGGTTGGCGTAGCGCGCCGCCTCCATGCGGATCTCCGTCACCGCGCGGATCAGGTCGGCGCCGGTGCCAAGGCCGGCGTAGCGCCCCCGCTCGGTGATGATGAAGCCGTCGGCCAGCGGACGCTGGTCCTCGCCCGACAGAGCCTGCGCCATTTCCTCGATGCTCGCGCTCAGGTCGAAACAGAGCGGCGCGCGATTGGCCATGCCGATGCAGGCTTTCCTGCCATACAGCTCCCGATGGAACGGCACCGCGAAGCGGTCAATGAGGTAGTGCCGGTTGACGATCGCAAGCGGTGTGTCGTCCTCGCTCACCACCGCCACCGCGTGCAGGCCCGCATGCGCGTGAAACAGCGCCAGCAGTTCGTTGTTGCTGGTGGCCGGGCTCACGGCGGGAGCGGACCGCAGCAGCTTGCCCGCCGACACGCCGGGATTCGCAGAGCGCACTGCCTGCGGAAACACGGCGATCTGCCTGGACACCAGCGCCTGGCGGGCCTGCTGCCCGACTTCCCGCAGCGGCTGCGGCTCCGGCCGTCCGAGGTAATAGCCCTGGCCGAAGGGCACGCCCAGGTCGCGCAGCACCGCCAGTTCGTCGGCGTCCTCGATGCCTTCGGCGATTACCGCGCCACCCGTTGCCTTCACCAGGGCCAGCACCGTGCGCACGACCTCGAGCCGGCGCGAGCAGGTGCCGATACCGCGCACCAGCGACTTGTCCAGCTTGGTGAAGTGCGGTGCGAGAAGAATCAGCCGGTCGAGATTGGCGTGGCCGGTGCCGAAATCGTCCAGCGCGCATTGCATGCCCAACGCGTGCAGCACAGCCATGGCCTGGCCAAAGCGCTCGGCGTCTTCGATGGGCGTCTGCTCGGTGACCTCGATCACCACCCGTTCCGGCGCGATGCTGTCCGCTATCAGGGTTCGCATCGCGCGGCCGTCTTCGGCCAGCAGGTAGCGCAGCGCCATGGTGCTGAAGTTGAGGAACAGCTTGCCGCGCAAGCCGCGCGCCAGGCAGCCGGCTAGTCCGGCGCGCGCCGCCTGCAATTCGATCTGGACGGTTTCGGCCTCGTTGCGGGCGAGACGGAACAAGGCGTCCGGCATGGCCAGCGGCGAGTTGGACGGGCCGCGAACCAATGCCTCATAGCCCAGGATATCGCCAGTGCCGAAGGCGACGATAGGCTGGAAGACGGCGTGCAGCGGCGGCAAACGCAGCCGCGGCGCGTGCGCGCCGGCCAGGGGAGAGGCAAATTGCATGGACGGAGTGAACGTGACGTGGGGAGAGCGCGGCGCCAGGCGCGAAAAGCCGGTGAGCCAAAGTGACTTGCCCTCTATTTCATGTCAGGAATGTGTCACCCGAATGACAAAATCGATTACCCCCTCGCGCGGCCGGGATGTCATGGATGCGTCACAGATGTCGGCCAGCATGCGGGGAAAATCCAATTCATGCCGCCGCCCGCCGCAAGCGCGGGATGGCGGTACCCCAGGGTCAGCAAGTGGGCCGCCCGGTCCATCGGAGTCTCAACGTGTCGCAAACCATCAAACTCAGTCTTCCACGCCGCACGGGCTGGCGCATCCCGTCCTGGCTGGGCCGGCTTCCGCTTGCCGCGCGCATGTGCGCCGCGTTCGCGCTGGTCTATGTGTTTGGTGCCGTGGTCGGGCTGACGGGCATCTTCAGCCTGGTTTCGGTCAAGCAGATGACAGATACGCTTTACCAGCGGGATATGCAGGGCGCCATCGCCGCGGAACGCGCGCAATCGGCGCTGGCCCGGCTTGGCCGTGCCCAGCTGGCGCTGACCATGGCCACCAGCGGCAGCGAGCGCGATGGCGCGGTGGCCGATATCGATAGCGCCCTCGGTGGCCTCGACCAGGCCCTGTCGATCGTTCGCAACGCGGCGCCCGCGCAGGCTCCGGCGTTGCAGCAGGAGCGCGACAGTGCCGCCGCAATGCTGCGGGATTACGTCGCCCTGTTGCGCAAGCAGCCGCTCGATGCGTTGCAGTTCGACAGTTCGGTCTCGGTCGATGGCCACTTCCTGGGCGAACAGCTGCAAAAGCTGGCCGGGCTGGTCGAAGTCACCCGCAAGCAGCAGGAGCGGCAGGCCGCAGATACGGTCGCCACGGTAGCCGCCAGCCAGTTGCGGGCCCAGGCCGTGATGGCGGCCATGCTGGTGGCGAGCCTGGCGGCGGCGGCCGCGCTGGCCTGGTTTGCTTCGCGCCTGCTGCTCTCGGAACTGGGCGGCGAACCGGCCGACGCGGCCAAGGTAGCGAGCCGCATCGCCTCGGGGGATTTGCAGCAGCCGGTGCGCGTGCGGGCGGGCGACGAGCACAGCCTGATGTGCCTGCTGGCACGCATGCGCGACCAGTTGGCCGGCGTACTGGAAGGCATCCAGCTTTCCGGCGCCGAAATCGCCGCGGCCAGCGAAGGCATTGCCCATGGCAACCAGGATCTGTCCCGCCGCACCGCACTGCAGGTTGCCGCGCTGGCCGGCGCCGCCGACAGCGTGGCGCGCCTTACCGCACTGGTCGGGCAGGCCCACGCACAGGCCACTGAATCCAGCGCGATGGCGCTGCGGGCACGCGAAGCCACCGACGCCGGCATGGCGGTGGTCGGCCAGATGAGCGGCGCCATGGAGGCGGTGAACCAGCACTCGCGCAGCATCACGGAAATGGTCGAGGTGATCGAGAGCATCGCCTTCCAGACCAACATCCTGGCGCTCAACGCCGCCGTCGAAGCCGCGCGCGCGGGCGAGGCCGGGCGCGGCTTCGCGGTCGTGGCCCAGGAAGTGCGCGGGCTGGCGCAGCGCAGCGCAACCTCCGCGCGCGAGATTCGCGCCACCATTGGCCACGCCAGCGAGGAGATCGCCCGCGGGGCGCGCCTGAGCGGGCAAGTGGTCAGCGCGATGGGCGGCATCGAGCAGGCGGTGGCTCAAAGCCATGCGCTGGCCGAGCGGCTGTGCGGCGTGGCGGACGAACAGGCGCGCGGCATCCGCTCGGTCGGCGAGGCCGTGGCCCAACTCGACCAGACCACCCGGCAGAACGCCGAACTCGTGGAAGCCGTCACGGCGCAGGCCGCCAGCCTGGACCAACAAGCGGCCGGGCTGGCGGCCGGGGTGGCCCGCTTCCGGTTCTGAGAGGGCGGCTATCAGGCGGCGGTCAGCGCAGCAGGTGTCATGGCAATCTAACTACAATTCTGCAATGCAGAATTGTAGTTCCACCGTGCAGTTGACGCGCAAGGCGATCGGTGGGAATATCCGGCGATCGAACAATCCGGCGGCCCACGCCGGAAGCCTTACACGGAGACTGTATGAGTAGCACTCCCATGCCCGGCGCGCACGCGCCCGCTGCCGCCCCCGCCACCTCGTTTACCCGTCTGCACCAGACCATTGGCCCCTGGGTCCAGAGCCATCCCGAGCGCGTGGCGCTGATGGATGCCGAGCGGTCGCTGCGCTACGGCGAACTGGACGGCGCCATTGCCGAGACTGCCCGCGCCCTTGCGGCCCAGGGCGTGCGCGGCGGCGATCGCGTGGTGCTGGTGACGGAGAACAGCGTGGGCTGCGCGGTGCTGATCCTGGCGCTGAGCGCACTCGATGCATGGGCCGTGCCGGTCAACGCCCGCCTGTCCGCCCGCGAGATCGACAACATCGTCGAGCATTGCGGGGCGCGCATTGCGCTGTACCTCGACAGCGCCCATCCCGAAGCGCGCGAGCACGGCCTGGCACGCGGCGCACAGCCGGCCGAATGGCCGCACGTGGGCCGCCTGCTGCTGGGCGCGACCGACCAGGCCGCCGTGGCCGAGCCGGTGGAAGCGGCGGCGCGCGACCAGGTCGCGGCGCTGATCTACACCACGGGCACCACCGGCGCCGCCAAGGCCGTGATGCTGACGCATGCCAACCTGATGTTCATTGGCCGCTCCAACCGGCTGCAGGCGCGCGTGCAGCCGGGTGACCGGGTCTACGGCGTGCTGCCGATCTCGCATGTCTATGGCCTGTCGGTTCTGCTGGTCGGCCCGCTCTCGAACGGCGCCACGGTTTATTACGAGCCGCGCTTCCGCCCGGAAAAACTCGCACACGCACTGGTCACGGAGCAACTCACCGTGCTGCACGGCGTGCCCGCCATGTACGCCAAGCTGATCGAATGGAGCCGCGCCCAGGCCACGCCGCTGCAGGCGCCCGCGCTGCGCATGGCGCAATCCGGCGGCGCGCCGCTGACGGCCTCGCTCAAGGCCGCCTTCGAAGCCAGCTTCGGAATCATCCTGCACAACGGCTACGGCATGACCGAAACCTCGCCCACGGTCTGCCAGACCCGGGTGGAAGCCCCGCGCACGGACTGCTCGGTGGGCCCGGCCGTGCCTGACGTAGAGATCCGCCTGGGCGAGCCGCTGCCCGACGGCAGCGGCGAACTGCTGGTGCGCGGCCCCAATGTGATGAAGGGCTATTACCGCCGCCCCGACCTGACGGCGCAGGTGATCGATGCCGACGGTTGGCTGCATACCGGCGACCTGGCCCGCATCGACGCGGACGGCGCGGTGTCCATCGTGGGCCGCTCCAAGGAAATCATCATCCATTCCGGCTTTAACGTGTACCCCGAGGAAGTCGAGCAATCGATCAACGCCTACCCGGCCGTGCTGCAGTCCGCGGTGGTCGGGCGCGCGGTGGAAGGCAATGAGGAAGTCATCGCCTTTATCGAAGTGCGCGACGGCATGGAAGTGGACCAGGCCGCCCTGCGCGCTTTCCTGCGCGAGCGTCTGTCGCCCTACAAGATGCCAGCGGAGGTCAGGGTCGTGGCCCACTTGCCGGCCGCGCCGTCGGGCAAGATCCTCAAGGCCAGGCTGCGCGAGCTGCTGGCCAGCGCGGGCTGAAGCACAACCCTGACGCCGCCGAGGCCACCGCATGTCCGAACCGCAGAGCGACCCGCAGACCGACGAGGCGCCCCAGCACAAGGAAGACCGGCATTTCGTGACCGCGCTGGCGCGCGGCCTGGACGTGCTGGCCTGCTTCCGCAGCTTCGAGACGCGCCTGGGCAATGCCGAGCTGGCGCAACGCTGCGGCCTGCCCAAGTCGACCGTGTCGCGCCTTACGCATACGCTGACCGAGCTTGGCTACCTGCGGCCGGACCCGGAGCAGCTCAAGTACCAGCTCGGCAGTTCGGCGCTGGCGCTGGCGCCTGCGGCGCAGCGCGGCGTCGACGTGCTCGCCGTGGTGCGGCCGTACATGCAGGAGCTGGCCGACCTGTCACAGGGCGTGACTTCACTGATCGTGCGCGACCGCGCGCAGATGCTGATCTACGAGAATTGCCAGTCGGAGTCATACCTGACGTTGCGGGTAGCGGTCGGCACGCGGATTTCCGGCCTGACCTCGGCTGCCGGGCGCGCCTATCTGGAGGCCCTGCCCGCTGGCGAACAACGCCAGGCGCTCGCTGCCTTCCGGCACCGGGACGGGATGGATGCCGCCAGTGCCGAGGCCATCGTCGCGCGCAGCCGCGCGGACGTACAGCGCCTGGGTTGCACCACATCCTTCGGCGAATGGCTGCCAGACATCAACTCGATCGCCGCCGCCTTCCGCCCCGGCCCGGCGCTGCCGCCGATGACGCTGTCCTGCAGCGGCCCCACGGCCATCCTGCCAGCCACGCAATTGCTCGAGAAGGTGCGCCCGCGACTGGTCGAGCGCATTCGCGAGATCGAATCGGTGCTGCGCGCACAGGACCGCTAAGCCACGGCCCCGGCGTTGCCTTGGCTGTCCTCCATCCCAGACAGCCGCCCGCCCGCATCAAGCCAACGGCGCGGGTGCCGCCATGCCGTATTTTTCCAGCCACGGCGCCAGTTGCGGCAGGATGACGGGGTTGAGCGCCACGCCGTCGCGCAACTGGCGCGCCTTGCGCTCCAGCGCGCCCTGCCCTGGCAGCCGTACGCGCTCCACGCCGGGCCGCGGCGGGTTGCCGGTACAGGCGCGCGCCACCCAGCCCATCTGGGTGGCGAAGGCCTCCTCCCCGGCAAAGGCTGCCGGATCCAGGATCTGCAGGAACACAGTATTGCCCCAGCGCTTGCCTGGATCGTCGCGGCCATGGCCCGTCAATCCGGCGGTCAGCGCTTCCACCATCAGCGACAGCGCAAAGCCCTTGTGGCCGGCATCGAGTCCGCCCAGCGGCAGGATCGAACCCGAGTGCGGCGGGAACAGCACCGCCGGATCGTCGCTGGCATTGCCGTGTTCGTCGATCAGCCACTGGTGCGGCAGCCGCTTGCCTTCCTTGTACAAGCGGCCGGTCAGGCCATTGGTGGTGATGGAAGTGGAGACATCGATCAGCACCGGGCCCTCCGGCGTGGGAAATCCCACCGCCAGCGGGCTGGGGGAAAACACCGGGCGCATACCGCCAAAGGGCGCCACGGTGGCCGCGCCGGGCGCCGAGGAAAACAGCAGCATGACGAAGCCGGCCCTGGTTGCCCGCTCCAGGTAAGCCGCCAGGCAGGCGATATGGTGGGAGCGGCGGATCGTGACCGTACCGGTGCCGTAGTCGCGTGCCCGGGCCATCGCGGTTTCCATGGCGCGCAGCGTCAGCCACGGCCCTGGCAGGCGCTTGCCGTCCCAGGTGGCCACGGCGGCGCGATTGGCCAGCACCTCGTAGTCTTCCCTGACCGCCATGCTGCCGCTTTCGATCTCGGCCAGGTAGGTAGGCAGCAATTGCAGGCCATGCGTATCGTGGCCCATCAGGTCGCCTTCGACCAGGATGTCCGCCACGTCGGCGGCTCGCTCGGCGGGCATGCCCGCGCGCTCGAACATGGCCTGCGCCATGCTGCGCAGCGCAGCAGCATCATGGCGCGCAGTGGCTGTGGATTGGCTTTGCATAGTGGCTCCGTCAGGTCGGGCGTGCCGGGCACGCCGCTGGTTTTACTCGTTGACCGATACGCCGGCGGCCTTGACCACCTTTTCCCAGCGCACCTTTTCGGCCAGGGCGAAGGACTGGAACTCGGTGCTGGGCCTGGGATCGGGCTCGGCGCCGGCGTTGACCAGCTGCTCGCGGAACTCGGGCCGGCGCATGGCTGCCATCACGGCGTCGCTGACCTTCGCCACGATCTCGCGCGGCGTGCCGGCCGGCGCGAACAGGCCGAACCAGGAGCCGGTGACAAAACCCGGCAGGCCGGCCTCTTCCATGGTAGGCACGTCAGGCAGCGCGGCCATGCGTCTGGCGCCGGTGACAGCAAGCGCCTTGAGCTTGCCGGACTTGACGAACGGCAGCGAGGTCGGCGCGTTATCGAACATGATCTGCACCTGGCCGCCCATCAGGTCCGTCACCGCCAGCGCGCTGCCCTTGTACGGCACGTGCACCATCGCGGTTCCGGTCATCACCTTGTACAGCTCGCCCGACAGGTGGATCGAGCTGCCCGCGCCCGACGAGGCAAAGGTGGCGCGTCCGTTCTCGCTCTTCACGAACTGCGTAAGCTCCTTGACGTTGCGGGCCGGCACCGAGGGATTGACCACCAGGATGTTCGGCACCGAAGCGACCATCGCCACGGCCGTGAAATCCTTCGCCGTATCGTAAGGCATCTTGCGATAGAAACTGGCGTTGATGGCGTTGGTACCGACCGAGCCCATCAGCAGCGTGTAGCCGTCCGGCGCGGACTTGGCGACAATGTCGGCGCCGATATTGCCCGAAGCGCCGGGGCGGTTCTCCACCACTACGGGCTGGCCCAGCGCCTTCTGCAGGTCGCGCCCGATCAGGCGGGCCACGATATCGGTATTGCCGCCGGCGGCAAACGGCACCACCACGCGGATCGGCCTGGAGGGATAGGTATCCGCCTGTGCGGGCAACGCCGCGCACGCGGTGGCCGCAGCCAGTGCCGCGAGCAGCGCGCGGCGTGAAGGCTTGAAGCTTTGATGCATGGTTGTCTCCTTTGTGGTTCTTGTAGTGGCCATGCTGCCGGCCCCAGGGTCATGCGAAGTGCGCTCAATGAGACGGATCCGGCAGCAGCCGCCCCGGATTCATCAGCCCGTGCGGGTCCAGCGCGTGCTTGATTTTCTGCATGAGCGCCATTTCCACGGCGGATTTGTAGTGCGCGTTCTTGTCGACCTTGAGCTGGCCGATGCCATGTTCGGCCGAGATCGAGCCGCGCGTGCGGTGCACCGCCTCGTACACCAGCGCGCTGATCGCCGCGCCGTTGGCCCGCACGAACTCCGGCTGCGGCATGCCGTGCGGCGCGCTGACGTTGTAGTGCAGGTTGCCGTCGCCGAGGTGGCCGAAGGCCAGCACGCGCGCCCCCGGATGCGCGGCCACGATGGCGGCGCTGGTGTGCGCGATGAACTCGCCGATGGCCGAGATCGGCACCGAGATATCGTGCTTGAGGTTGTCGCCCTCTTGCGACTGGGCCTCGGGCAGGTGATGCCGGATCCGCCACAGGCCATCGGACTGCGCCAGCGAAGCGGCAATGGCTGCATCGGACACGATGCCGGCCTCGAAGGCCTCCTCCATCAACTCGCCGAAGGCTTGCGTGGCATGGGCTTCGCTGTGCGGGTCGCTGCTTTCCAGCAGGACGTACCAGGGATGCGCCTGGTCGAACGGCGCGCGGCAGTCCGGGAAATGGCGTGCCACCAGTGCCACGCACACGCCGCTCATCAGTTCGAACGCGGTCAGCGTGGCAGCCAGCCGGCGCTGCGCGAGTTCCAGCAGGCGCAGCGCCGCGTGCGGGTCGCTCACCGCGGCCAGCGCGGTCATGCGCGCGGCCGGCCGGGGGAATAGCTTGAGGGTAGCGGCGGTAATCACGCCCAGGGTGCCCTCGGCGCCGATAAAGAGCTGCTTCAGGTCGTAGCCCGTGTTGTCTTTACGCAGGCCACGCAGGCCGTCCCAGGTCTCGCCGTCGGGCGTGACCACTTCCAGGCCCAGGCATAACTCCCGCGTATTGCCATAGCGCAGCACCTGCACCCCGCCCGCGTTGCTGGCGAGGTTGCCGCCGATGGTGCAACTGCCCTCCGCGCCCAGCGACAGCGGATACAGGCGCCCCGCCTCCTGCGCCGCCTGCTGGACGGCGGCCAGGATGCAGCCGGCCTCGGCGGTCAGCGTGTTATTGAGCGGATCGATCTCGCGGATGCGGTTCAGCCGCGCCGTGGAGAGCACCAGCGCGCGCCCGCCGCCATCGGGAATGGCGCCGCCCACCATGCCGGTATTGCCGCCTTGCGGCACCAGCGGCACCCGCCGCGCCGCGCACCAGCGCACGATCGCAGCCACATCCCCGGTGGTGTCCGGCTGCGCCACCGCGAGCGCGCGGCCGGTCCAGCTGCGGCGCCAATCGGTGAGGAACGGGGCTGTGTCCTCGGGCGCGGTCAGCAAGCGGCCGGCAAACCGGCTGCGCAAGTCGGCCAGCGTGGCATCGGTCATGGCGTGTCTCCTGTTTTTGTCTTATGTGGGGTGTCTTCTTGTACTGGCAGTGCTAATCGGCGATGCGCATCGCCGGCGTGATCTGGCGCGGATCCGTCACCAGTTCCAGCAACGCAGGCTTGCCCGCCGCCTGTGCCCGGGCGAAGGCCGCGGCAAAGTCCTCCGTCCGCGTCACGCGTTCGGCCCAGGCCCCGCACGACTGCGCCATCGCCACGAAATCCGGGCTCGGGATCGCCGTGCCGCTGACGCGGCCCGGATAGCGCTTTTCCTGGTGCATGCGGATGGTGCCGTACATGCCGTTGTTGACCACCACCACGATCAGGTTGACGCCGTACTGCGCCGCGGTGGCCAGTTCCTGCGGATACATCAGGAAGCAGCCGTCGCCGGCGAAGCACACCACGGTGCGCCGCGGGTCGCGCAGCTTGGCGGCAACCGCCGCGGGCAGGCCGTAGCCCATGGCGCCGCAGGTCGGCGCCAGCTCGGTGCGCGGCTGGCGGTAGGCGTAGAAGCGATGGAGCCAGACGGTGTAGTTGCCCGCGCCGTTACTCAGCACGGCGTCGTCGGGCAAGACGCGGTCCAGGTGCGCAATCACCGCGCCCATGTCCACGCCCGTGAGCTGCGGGTGCGGCCTGGCCGGCATGGCGAAGGCGGTATGCGCGGCGCGCGCGGCGCTGGTCCATTCGCCCCAGCGCACGGCGGCGGGCGGCGTCAGCGCAGCCAGCATGGCGGCGCCGGGCTCGATGCCCGCATGGATGGCCAGCTCGGGCTGGTACACGCGGCCAAGCTCGGCGCTGTCGGCATGCAGGTGGATCAGGCGCTGGCGCGGGCGCGGCACTTCCAGCAAGGTGTAGCCATCGGTGGCGATGTCGCCCAGCCGCGTGCCGAAGGCCAGGATCAGGTCGGCATCGCGCACGCGCTCCGCCAGCGCGGGATTGACGCCAAGGCTGAGGTGGCCGACGTAGTGCGGGTCGCGGTTGTCGAACACGTCCTGGCGGCGGAAGGCGCATGCCACCGGCAGGTTCCAGCGCTGCACGAAGGCGGTGAAATCGGCTGCCGCGCGCGCGCTCCAGTTGGCGCCGCCGGCGATCACCAGCGGACGCTGCGCGCCGGCCAGCGCCACGGCGAGCGCTGCCGCGTCGGCCGCGCGCGGTGCGGCCTCCACCGGGCGATAACATCCCGTATCGGCCACTTCGCACAGGCCGTCCAGCACGTCCTCCGGCAGCGAGATCACCACGGGACCGGGCCGGCCGGAGGTAGCGCACTGGAAGGCGCGGGCTACCAGTTCCGGGATGCGGGCCGGATCCTCGATCTCCACCACCCATTTGGCGACGGAGCCGAACATGGCGCCATAGTCCACCTCCTGGAAAGCCTCGCGCCCCTTGTGGCCGCGTGCGATCTGGCCGACGAAGAGCAGCATCGGCGTGGAATCCTGGGCGGCGATATGCACCCCGATGCTGGCGTGGGTGGCGCCCGGCCCGCGGGTGACGAAGCAGATGCCGGGGCGCCCGGTGAGCTTGCCGTCGGCCTCGGCCATATTGGCCGCCGCGCCCTCGTGCTTGCACACGATCAGGTCGATGGCGGGCTGGTCATGCAAGGCGTCCAGCACGTCGAGGAAGCTCTCGCCCGGCACGCTGAAGATGCGCTCGGCGCCATGGATGCGCAGGGCGTCCACCAGCACGCGGCCGCCGGAACGGGCCAGCCTGGCGGGCGATGACGGGGAAAGCGTGGTGGCTGCAACGGATTGGCTGGTCATGATGATACGGAATGGTGCAGTGCAATCGGACAGATGCCGGGCGGTGCCTTGGCACGAGCGCATCGGAAAGCGTCCGGCGAATCCGGAATAGCCGGGACTGCATGGATTGTTATGCCGCGAGTGCCTTGTGCGCCTGGCATTCGCCGCATTTCTGCTATGCGTAAAACGCAAGGCTGCGCTTGCCGGGCGCGTGTAGATTGTTGCCAGGCGATCCCGCCCTGCCCCGCGTCCCATGCCCAGGCATGGCGGTGCGGCGAGGCAGCGGAAAGGAAGATGGCTTCGACAAAAACGATCAGGAGACCCAGATATGCCCATGCGCCCGCAACCCGGCCAGTCACTCCAGCCTTCCCGCCGCTTCGCCAGGCTTTGGACCTGCGCACTGTCCGCACTTACCGCGCTGGGCACCCTGGCCAGCGTCCTGCCGGCGCATGCGCAGGACGCGTGGCCGACCAGGCCGGTCAACTACGTCGTGCCCTTCGCTGCGGGCGGCACCACTGACGTGCTGGGGCGCCTGATCGGCCAGCGCCTGTCGCAGATGATCGGCCAGCCGGTGGTGGTGGAAAACCGGGCCGGCGCGGGCGGCAATATCGGCTCGGACTACGTGGCCAAGGCCGCGCCTGACGGCTACACCCTGGTCGGCGGCACCATCAGCTCGCACGCGATCAATGTGAGCCTGTATCCGAAGATGCCCTATGACCCGATCAGGAACTTCCAGCCGGTGGCCCTGATCGGCACGCTGCCCAACCTGCTGGTGGTCAATGCCAACAGCCCGTGGAAGAACGCGCAGGACGTGATCGCGGCGGCCAGGGCCAAGCCCGGTACGGTCTCCTTCGGCTCGGCGGGCAATGGCACCTCGCAGCACCTCGCCGGCGAATTGTTCGCCAACATGGCAGGCATCAAGCTGCTCCATGTGCCATTCAAAGGCAGCAGCCCGGCAGTGCAGGCGCTACTGGGCAACCAGGTGGACGTGCTGTTCGAAAACAGCGTGGCCGCCATGCCGATGATCCAGTCCGGCAAATTCCGCGCCCTGGCCACCACCGCCGCCAAGCGCTCGCGCGAGTTGCCGGACGTGCCAACGGTGGCCGAGGCCGGCGGGCCGAAACTGCAGGGCTACGAGATTGTTTCCTGGCAAGCCGTGTTCGCCCCCGCCGGCACGCCCGCGCCCATCGTCAACCGCCTTGCCACGGACATCGGCAAGATCATCCAGGAACCCGACATGCGCGCCCGCCTCGCCGCGCTGGGGATCGAGCCGTCCGGCGCGGGCCCGGCCGAACTGGGCGCTTTCCAGAAGAGCGAAGTGGCCAAATGGGCGCAACTGATCAAGACCGCGAATATCCGGCCGGAATGACGCCAGCGCATGGCTCGCGTGCCTTGCCGGGTACCCAAGCGGGGCCCGGCGGCTTATGATGGCCAATTGATTTCGCCTGTGACCCCTTCCCTTTTTCCCCCTGAAGCCCATGAGTGAACACCGCATTCCGACCGCCGCCCTCCATCAGTGGGTGGTCGATCTCTGGCTCGCCGCCGGTTCCGACGCGCGCGAGGCCCGCCTCACCGCCGATCACCTGGTTGGCGCCAACCTGTCCGGCCACGATTCCCACGGCGTCGGCATGATCCCCAAGTACGTGCTGTCCTGGCTGGGCGAGCAGCTCCAGCTGAACCAGCACGTGAGCGTGGTGCACGAGGCCGGCGGCATCCTGAGCCTGGACGGCAACCGCGGCATGGGCCAGGCGGTGACCGAGGAGGCCATGGGCCTGGCGATCGAACGCGCGCGCGAGCACGGCGTGTGCGTGCTGGGCCTGCGCCGCTCGCACCATCTGGGCCGGGTCGGGCACTGGGCCGAGCAGGCCACCGCGGCCGGTATGATCTCCATCCACTTCGTCAACGTGTTGTCCAAGCCGATCGTGGCTCCGCACGGAGGCTACGAGGCCCGTTATGGCACCAACCCGTTCACCATCGGCGTGCCGGTGGCCGGCGCCGAGCCGCTGGTGATGGATTTCGCCACCAGTGCGATCGCGCTGGGCAAGGTGCGCGTGGCCAACAACAAGGGCGTGCCGGTGCCACCGGGCTGCCTGCTGGATGCGCAAGGCCAGCCCACCGGCGACCCCGCCGTGATGTTCCCGCCGGCAGGCGATCCGCAAGGCGCGCTGCGCGCCTTCGGCGAGCACAAGGGCTATGTGCTGGCGGTCATGTGCGAACTGCTGGGCGCTGCCGTGACGGGCGGCCACACCATTCGCCCGGAGACCCTGACCCACGAGCATGCGGTCTGGAACAATATGCTGGCCATCGTGTTCGACCCGGCGCGCCTGGGCAGCAGCACCACCTTTGGCCATGAGGTGCAGGCCTTCGTCGACTGGCTGCGGTCTTCGCACCTGCAGCCTGGCACCGAGGCCATCCTCCTGCCCGGCGAGCCCGAGCGCGCATGGCGCCGCGCCCGCGCGGAGTTCATGCCCGTGGACAGCGGCACGCTCGCCCAGCTCGATGATGCCGCGGCACGCGTGCAGGCCGCGCGAGGGAAATCGCCGGGCCCGCTGTCGCGGCTGGCAGTGGACTGATCCGCCTTGTTCCGGGCGATAAACCGACAAACCGAGGCCTAGCCACCATGCCGCACCTTATTATCGAGATCACCGAAAACACCCGCCTGACCTGCTCGCAGGAGGAACTGCTGGACGAAGCCAATGCCGCATTGCTGGCTTCCGGCCAGTTCAGCGAGCCCGACATCAAATCGCGCTGCATCACGCTGACTTCCTTCCGCCAGGGCACCGAAGCACGTGAACGCGCCTTCGTGCATGCGCGCCTGCATATCCTGGATGGGCGCGAACTGGCGGTGCGGCAGGCGCTCAGCAAGGCGGTCTGCGACGTCATCGCCGAAGCCGTACGGCCCGGCAGCCCGGAAGACAGCGTGCAGGTCAGCGTGGAAGTCGTGGAGATGGAACGCGCCAGCTTTGCCAAGCAGATCGTCAGCGGCTCACGCTGACACGGCGCCAGGGCCGCTGCGGCGGCCTGCCGGGAACCGGCAACAACGATGGCCTCGGCGCCTGCCGCACATGCGGTGGGCGGCAAGGAAAGGCCACGCCATATCCAATTTAGAAGAAACCCCCAGGAGATAACGTGTCCGCCACCCAACCCGCCGCCCCGGTGATCCGCCTGCACGCGCAGGACAACGTACTGATCGCGCGTACCGAGCTCAGCATCGGCACGCCCGTGCCCGGCGAGGCGTTCAGCATCCGCAGCCAGGTGCCGGCCGGGTACAAGATCGCGGCGCGCGCCATCGCCAGGGGCGAGCCCATCCTCAAGTACAACACCACGATCGGCTTTGCCGGTGCCGACATTGCGCCGGGTGCGCTGGTGTCCGGACACAATATCGAGTTCCGCGAGTTCGACCGCGACTACGCCCATGCGCGCGACTTCGTGCCCGTAGCGCTGTTGCCCGAAGCGGAACGAGCCACCTTCGACGGCATCGTGCGCGAGGATGGCCGCGTGGCAACGCGCAACTTTATCGGCGTGGTCGCCACCGTCAACTGCTCGGCCACCGTGGTGCACAAGATCGCCGAATGGTTCACGCCCGAGCGGCTGGCCGACTATCCCAACGTGGATGGCGTCGTGGCCTTCGCCCACAGCACCGGCTGCGGCATGGAGATGAGCGGTGAGCCGATGGCCATGCTGCAGCGGACTTTGGCCGGCTATATGCGCCACCCCAACCTGGCAGCGGTGCTGGTGGTCGGGCTGGGCTGCGAACGCAACCAGGTCAATGCGCTGCTGAAGGCCGAAGGACTGGAGCCCGGGCCCCGGCTGCATGCGTTCACCATGCAGGACACCGGCGGCACCCGCAAGACCATTGCCGCCGGCGTGGCCGCGGTGCAGGCACTGCTGCCGGATGCCAACCGTGCCGTACGCCAGCCGGTGTCGGCCAGCCACATCAGCATCGGCCTGCAATGCGGCGGCTCGGACAGCTTTTCGTCGATCACGGCCAACCCGGCGCTGGGCGCGGCCATGGACATCCTGGTGCGCCACGGCGGCACGGCCATCCTGTCGGAAACGCCGGAGATCTATGGCGTCGAGCACACGCTGACGCGACGCGCGGCCAGCCGCGAGGTGGGCGAGAAGCTGGTCGAGCGCATCCGCTGGTGGAAGGACATCTACGCCGCCGGCCGCGACGTGCAGATCAATGGCCGCGTCAGCCCCGGCAACCAGGCCGGCGGGCTGGCCAATATTTTCGAGAAATCCCTTGGGTCGTCGATGAAGGGCGGCACCGGCCCGCTGATGGGCGTGTACCGCTACGCCGAACCGATCACGCAAAAGGGCTTCGTCTTCATGGACTCGCCCGGTTTCGACCCTGTATCCGCCACCGGGCAGATCGCCAGCGGCGCCAACCTGATCTGCTTCACCACCGGGCGCGGCTCCATGTTCGGCGCCAAGCCGGTGCCGTCGCTCAAGCTCGCCACCAACTCGCCGATGTACCAGCGCCTGGAAGAAGACATGGACATCAATTGCGGCGAGATCCTCGACGGTACCGCTACCATCCAAAGCATGGGCGAACACATCTTCGCGCAGATCCTGGCGGCGGCCTCCGGCCAGCGCACCAAGAGCGAGTTGCTCGGCCTGGGCGACCACGAGTTCGCGCCGTGGCAGATCGGCATCACCGGCTGACGCAGCCACCATCCGCTATCGCGCGCCGCGCCTCAATAAACAGGAACACTAAACGACATGTCAACGCTGCCGAATTCAAACCTGCCCTCCCCGCTGCCCAACCGCTTCCGAGCCGACATTCTCGCGCGCAAGCGCCTGATCGGCTGCTGGTGCTCGCTGGGCAATCCCACCACCACCGAGATCCTCGGCCTGGCCGGCTTCGACTGGCTGCTGCTCGACGGCGAGCACTCGCCCAACGACGTGCTCACCTTTATCCCGCAGCTGATGGCGCTGCAAGGCAGTGTGAGCGCACCCGTGGTGCGCCCGCCGGAAAACGATCCGGTGGTAATGAAGCGCCTGCTGGACATCGGTTTCTATAACTTCCTGATTCCCTTTGTCGAGAGCGCCGAGCAGGCCGGGCGCGCCGTCAGCGCCACGCGCTACCCGCCGGCCGGTGTGCGCGGCGTGTCCATGGTCCAGCGCAGCAACCGCTACGGCACCGTGCCGGAGTACTTCAGCCAGATCAACGACAATATCTGCGTGCTGGTACAGATCGAAAGCCGGAAAGGCGTCGATGCCGCCGATGCCATCTGCGCCGTGGAAGGCGTGGACGGCATCTTTATCGGCCCGTCGGACCTGGCTGCCGCCTGCGGCCATCTCGGCAACCCCAACCATCCCGAGGTGCAGGCGCAGGTGGCGCGCATCTTCGAAGCCGCCAATCGCGCGGGCAAGGCGGTCGGCACGCTGACGCCGGTGGAAGCCGATGCGCGCCGCTACCTGGATATGGGCGCGAGCTTCGTGGCGGTGGGCCTGGACCAGAATATCTTCCGCAGCGCCACGCAGGCGCTTCGCGATCGCTTCGCCAGCTAAGCGGGGCATTCACCTGAAGCTGCGCCGCGCGCCGCGCGCGGCCGCAACGGACGACAGACGAGGGGACTGACATGAGCAAGATCGGATTTATCGGACTGGGCGTGATGGGCACGCCCATGGCGCAACACCTGCTGGCCGGCGGCAATACGCTCTACGTCCACTCCCGCAGCGGCCCGCCCAAAGCCTTGCTCGATGCCGGCGCCCAGGCCTGCGCCAATGCCACCGAAGTCGCGCGGCAAAGCGATGTGATTTTCCTGATGCTGCCCGACACGCCCGACGTGGAGCGCGTGCTGTTTGGTGAAAACGGCGTGGCGCAAGGCCTCTCCAAAGGCAAGGTCGTGGTCGACATGAGTTCCATCTCGCCGATCGAAACGCGCGTCTTCGCCGGAAAAATCGAAGCGCTCGGCTGCGACTACGTGGATGGCCCCGTCTCCGGCGGCGAAGTCGGCGCGCGGGCCGCCACGCTGTCGATCATGGCCGGCGGCAAGCAGGCCGTGTTCGACCGCGTGCTGCCGCTGCTGCAGTTGATGGGCAAGAACATCACGCTGGTGGGCGGCGTGGGCGACGGCCAGGTGGCCAAGGTGGCGAACCAGGTGATCGTCGCGCTGACCATCGAGGCCGTGGGCGAGGCCCTGGTGCTGGCCGCCAAGGCAGGCGCCGACCCGGCCCGCGTACGCGAAGCGCTGATGGGCGGCTTTGCCAGCTCGCGCATCCTGGAAGTGCATGGCGAGCGGATGATCAAGCGCACCTTCGATCCGGGCTTCCGCATCGAACTGCACCAGAAGGATCTCAACCTGGCGCTTTCGACCGCGCACAAGCTGGGCGTGAGCCTGCCCAATACCGCCTCGTGCCAGCAACTGTTCAATGTGTGCGGCGCGCTTGGCGGCGCCAGATGGGACCATTCCGGCCTGGTGCGGGCGCTGGAACATATGGCCGGGCACGCCATCGGCGACCAGCCCGCGGCCAAGGCCTGAACTTGCCCGCGCACACCGCATGACCGCGCTCAACTCCGAGGACCTGGCCTGTTTCGTCTGCGTCGCCAATACGCAAAGCATCTCGCGCGCGGCGCTTGAAATGGGCGCGGACCAGTCCACCGTCAGCCGGCAGATCGCCCGGCTGGAAGCGGCGCTGGACACTCGCCTGTTCCACCGTAGCGGGCGCGGCGTGGTGCTGACCGAAGCCGGCCAGACCCTGATCGTCTACGCGCGCCAGGTGGCGGCCACGCTGGCGGAAGCGCGCGAAGCCATTCGCGCGTCGTCGGCGCAGGGTCCGGCGCAGTTGGTGATCGCGGCGCAGCCTACCATTGCCAACACCGCGTTCGCCAGCATCGGCACCGCGCTCAAGCAGCGCTTTCCCGCCACCAGGGTTCGCTTTGTCGAAGGGTTGGCGAGCCCGTTGCTGGCCTGGCTGGCGGCGGGCGACATCGACGTCGCCCTGCTTTATCTGCCTGAGCAGCAAGGCGCGCTGAAGGTCGACATCCTGCTGGAAGAAGACCTGACCCTGGTCACGCCAACCTCGTGGAGCCATCTCGGCCCCACCTTTCCGGTGCGCCGGCTGGGCGAGGTGCCGCTGATCCTGCCCAGCACCGGACACGGCCTGCGCGTGCTGGCCGAATCGCTGGCGGCCAGGGCCGGCACGAGCCTGCAGCTGGCGCTGGAATGCGATGCCTCCAATACCGTATCGATGCGGCTGGTGGAGGATGGCTGCGGCGCCACCCTGCTGCCCTTTGCCGCGGTGGCCGACCGCGTGGCGCAAGGCCGGTTGCATTCGGCGCGGCTGGTGGATCCGGTGGTGACGCGGCAGGTGGCGCTTGCCACCGCGCGCAACCGCACGCCGGTGCCTGAGCTGTGGGACATCATGCAGACGGTCAGGCAGTCGGTGCGGAATATCGTGATGTCGGGGGCGTGGCCGGGGGCGCGGTTGATTTGATATTGTTCAGTTGATTTGTTTGCCAGCGGTGGAGAAAGCGGTGGACCCGAATCTCATGCAAGCACTTCCAAACCGTACTTCTGGGCAACTTGGAGCAGCCTCGCTGCCATTCCGCTAGGCCCGCGGAACCCCTTTGGCGGTCAGCCATGCCGTCGGCGGCGAGCCGGCGGCAAGGCCAGGCTCCAGCCCTACGCAGGCTTGATATTCTGGTTGTGGCGGAACAGGTTGTCGGGATCGTACCTGCGCTTGACGTCGGCCAGCCGCGCGTAGTTCGGCCCATAAGCTGCCCCGACGCGATCGCCCTCTTCCTGCGTCAGGAAGTTGACGTACACCGAGCCCTGCGCGTATGGCGCTGCCGCCTGGAACACCTCGCGCGACCAGGCGATGCAGGCATCGTCGTCGGCCGGGTCGGTCCAGCGCCCGTGCACGTTCATGACGAAGTTGGCATCGCGGCTGGGATAGGCCGTGGCATCCACCGCCACCCGGTTGGTCTGGCCGCCCAGCGAGCCGATGAAGATCTCGGTGTGCGGGGAAGGCAGCTTGTTGATGTAGTCCGTCAGCAGCGTGATCAGGCCGTCGTCGAGCCCAGCGAAATTGTGCGACTTCCAGTAATTGCGGGCGCCGGGCGTCAGCAAGGGATCGAACGCCTGCTGCCACGCGGTGAATGGCATGGGCCCCACGTGCTCGCCATAGGGCGTGCCCAGTTTGCGCAGGGGCTCGGCCAGTTGCGGCCCGTCCGCCACCGGCCCGATATAGCAGATAGCCAGCGCCACGATGGGCTTGCCGTGTGTTTCGGGCGGGAGGAACGGCAAGGGCGGCGCCAGCCGCATCACGGCCCAGACGGTCAGCTCGTCCGGCATGCCGGCGAAACGGTCGCGCAGTGCCTGCAAGACCGTAGATGCCTGTGACAAGGGATAGACGATCAGGCCACCGAACACTTCAGGGCCGACCGGATGCAGCGCGAACTCGAACAGGGTGACCACGCCGAAATTGCCGCCGCCGCCGCGGATGGCCCAGAACAGGTCGGCATGTTCGGAGGCGCTGGCGCGCACCTGCTTGCCGTCGGCGGTGACGACCTGCGCACCGACCAGGTTGTCGACCGACAAACCGTACTTCCGGCTGATCCAGCCAAAGCCGCCGCCCAGCGTCAGGCCGGCCACACCGGTAGTCGAGTTGATGCCCAGCGGCGTGGCGAGGCCAAAGGCCTGGGCCTCGTGGTCGAAATCGCCAAGCGTTGCGCCAGGCTCGACATAGGCGCGCAGCGCAGTAGGGTCGATTCGCACCGACTTCATGGCAGACAGGTCCAGCGTGATCCCGCCCTCGCATATCGCCAGGCCGCCGATATTATGGCCACCGGCGCGTACCGAGAGCAGCAGGCCGTTGTCTCGCGCGAACGCCACGGTTTGGATGACATCGGCTGCGCCCGCGCTTTTGACGATGAGCGCGGGACGCCGGTCGATCATGGCGTTCCAGATGCTGCGTGCCTCGTCATAGCCCGCATCGCCAGGCTGCAGCGCCTGGCCTCTCAATTTCGACTTCAAGCCTTCGACCAGCTCGCTGGACAGATCAGCCATGATGCACCTCGCGACGGAATCCCCGGTTTCGGGTTCGGCCGCGCTACCGGCAAGGCGCCACGAAGCACGGCTTGATCCGTCTCCGGCGTCATGTCCGCAGGGAGGACGGCATGGCGGACTGAGGAGGGAAAAGCGGCTGCCGGCTGGCTTGAGGAAGGCAGGGAGGGGTCGAATCCTTCCTCATTTAAGGTGGGTCTCCGGGTAATGTAAAGCAACCGGGACACTGGTCCCGATTGCTCGCCGCCCGGATGTCCCGGCGCACCCTTCGCTCAGGTCACCGGCGCCGGGTTGAACAGCGCCAGCGAATTGTGCAGTTTATGGTGCTCGGCCCAGGTCTTCTTGCGGCCGCTCGCCACATCCAGCATCAGCCGGAACAGCTCCCAGCCCACGTCCTCGATGGTGGCTTCGCCAGTGGCGATGCGGCCCGCATTCACGTCCATCAGGTCGTGCCAGCGGCGTGCGAGATCGCTGCGGGTGGCGACTTTGATCACCGGCACTTCGGCCAGGCCGTACGGCGTGCCGCGGCCGGTGGTGAATACATGCAGGTTCATGCCTGCGGCCAGTTGCAGGGTGCCGCAGATAAAGTCGCTGGCCGGCGTGGCGGCGTAGATCAGACCCTTCTGCCTGAGCTTTTCACCGGGTGAGAGCACGCCGGTGATGGCGGTGCTGCCCGACTTGACGATCGAGCCCATCGCCTTCTCGACGATATTGGACAAACCGCCCTTCTTGTTGCCCGGCGTGGTGTTGGCGCTGCGGTCGACGCGGCCTTTTTCCAGGTAGCGGTCGTACCAGTCCATCTCGCGGATCATCGCCTGCGCCACTTCCGGCGTGGCGGCACGCGCGGTGAGCTGGTCGATGCCGTCGCGCACCTCGGTGACTTCCGAGAACATCACGGTGGCGCCCGCGCGCACCAGCAGGTCCGTGGCAAACCCCACAGCGGGATTGGCGGTTACGCCGGAGAATGCATCGCTGCCACCGCATTGCACGCCAACCACCAGTTCGGAGGCCGGGCAGGTTTCGCGGCGGCGCTGGTCGAGCCTGGCCAGATGGGTGTGCGCCATGGCCATGATGGCGTCGATCATGCTCTCGAAGCCCACATGCTGGTCGTCCTGGAGGCACACCACGCCAACCTCCACGCTGCCGGCTCCGGTCTGTACCGGCATGGTGCCGGGCGGCATCAGGCGTTCGGGCTGCAGCTTCTCGCAACCCAGGCTCACCATCATCGCGGTGCCGCCGAAGTTGGGGTTGAGGGCGATATTGCGCAGCGTGCGGATCGGCACGATGGCATCCGGCGCATCGATGGCCACGCCGCAGCCATAGGTATGCTCCAGGCCCACCACGTCGTCCACATTGGGGTACTTCGGCAGCAACTCGGCCTTGATGCGGCGCACGGCATGCTCCACCACGCCCGACACGCATTGCACGGTCGTGGTGATGGCGAGGATATTGCGGGTGCCGACGGAGCCATCCGGATTGCGGAAACCTTCGAAGGTGTAGCCCTCCAGCGGCGGCAGCGGCGCCGTCACGCGGGTGCCGATGGGCAAGTCGTCCAGTCCGGGCGCCACCGGCATCTCGATCACTCGCTCATTGACCCAGCTTCCCCTTGGCAGGTCATGCAGCGCATAACCGATCACCACGTTGTAGCGCACCACCGCATCGCCGGCCGCCAGGTCCGCCAGCGCCACCTTGTGGCCCTGGGGTACCCGCTCGCGCAGCGTCAGTCCGCAGGGAAACACGGTTCCCGCCGGCAGGCCGCCATCGTTGGCGACGATGGCCACGTTATCCAGCTCATGAATGCGGATATACAGCGGGGTGCCTTGCGCCTGCGTGCCAGGCTGCGAACCGGCGGACTGCGCTACTTGCTCTACTTTGATATCGATAACCGACATGTTCTTTTTTCCTTGCGAAACGCTTCCGGTAGCCTGGCCACGCAACACGGCATGGCCATCAGGGATGCTTGAGTTCGACGCGCTTGATCTCCTTGACGATCACCAGGTAGCTGATCACTGTCACCAGCGCGTTGGCGCCGACGAACACCAGCGCGCCATTGAAGGAACCGGTGGTGGCAAGGATATAACCGATAACGATTGGCGTTACGATGCCCGCGATATTGCCGAACATATTGAAGATGCTGCCGGCCAGGCCGATCACTTCCTTCGGTGCCGTATCCGCCACCACGGCCCAGCCCAGCGCGCCGATGCCCTTGCCGAAGAAGGCCAGTGCCATGAAGCCCACCACCAGCCATTCGCTATCCACATAATTGCAGGCCACCATGCTGACCGACAGCAGCATGCCGGCGACGATCGGCACCTTGCGGGCCACCGTCAGCGAATAGCCGCGGCGCAGGAAGCCGTCGGATATCACGCCGCCCAGCACACCGCCGAGGAAGCCGCAAATGGCCGGCAGCGACGCGACGAAGCCCGCCTTCAGGATCGACATGCCGCGCGCCTGCACCAGGTACACCGGGAACCACGTCAGGAAGAAGTACGTCAGCACGTTGATGCAATACTGGCCCAGGTACACGCCCAGCAGCATGCGGTTGGACAGCAACTGGCGCACATAGAACCAGCGGGCGCCCGCGGGTTCCTGCTCCTTCTTGCCGGCGTCGCCGCTCATCTCGACCAGGCCGCCGCCCTGCCGGATATGCTCCAGCTCGGCGCGGTTCACCCCCGGATGGGTAGCCGGGCTGCGTACGAGCTTGAGCCAGAGACCGGCCAGCACCATGCCCAGCGCGCCCATCCACAGATAGACATGGTGCCAGCCCAGCGCGTGGGTCAGCCAGGCCATCAGCGGCGTGAAGAGCACCGCGGCAAAGTACTGGGCGGAATTGAAGATGGCCGAAGCCGTGCCGCGCTCGGCCGTGGGAAACCAGCTTGCCACCACCTTGGCATTGGCCGGAAACGCCGGCGACTCGGCCAGGCCCACCGCGAAACGCAGTACGAACAGCGTGGTGACGGCAGCGCCAACCGTGGCGAAGGCGCCGATAAAGCCCTGCAGCAGCGTGAATAACGACCAAAGGAAGATGCTGCAGGCATAGATGCGGCGGGCGCCGAAGCGGTCGAGCAGCCAGCCGCCGGGGATCTGCGCCATCACATAAGCCCAGCTGAAAGCCGAGAAGATAAAGCCCATCTGCACGGCGTCGAAGCCGAACTCCGCCCGCATCGCGGGACCGGTGATGGAAAGCGTGGCGCGGTCGGCGTAGTTCACCGTCGTCACCACAAAGATCATCAGCAGGATCCAGTAGCGGACATTGCTGCGGTGGGTGGCCTGCCCGGCCACGCTGAGGGTATTGCTTGGATTCATGGGGTCTCCGGCGCCGGCCGCGACGGATATGGGCGGCACCCTTATCTGGCTACCGTCCATTCCGAAGCTTTCATGGCCGCGTGATATGTCGTCGTATGACTCGGATTATAGGCAACGGGCTTCCCACGCAGCATTCAGTGTTTACCCGGGGTGAAGTGTTTGTGGAAGATCGATGCGTGCTCTTGTTGCGCGTTCATCGCTATGCCGGCTGCGCGCCGTTCGAAGTTGGCTTTCAAGCAGCTTTCAGGCGGGTCCAGGCATTTTTCAGCGATTTGCCATGACCCCGACGCTCATAGGCTGGCCATCGGGATTTCGTGCGGCGCCCTGCTGGTGCCAAACAAATCCACTTGCACAATCGTCAGTCTACTTGTACGATGACGTATCTCAAAAATGTGCGGACCTCCGGAAAGCACCAGAGCCACTGCCCTAAACCCTGCCCTTGCGGCGCTCAGGACCAGCCATCATGACCACACCTCAAGAACTCAAGCAGATCGTCTCGGAAGGCCTGCTCTCCTTCCCCGTGACCGACTTCGACGCGCAAGGCAACTTCCGTCCCGAGACCTATGTCGAGCGCCTCGAATGGCTGGCCCCCTACGGCGCCACAGCCCTGTTCGCCGCCGGCGGCACCGGCGAGTTCTTCTCGCTGACGCCGGACGACTATTCCAATGTGATCCGCACTGCCGTGGAAACCTGTGCGGGCAAGGTGCCGATCCTGGCCGGTGCCGGCGGACCTACCCGCATGGCCATTGCCTACGCCAGGGAAGCCCAGCGTCTCGGCGCCAAGGGCATCCTGCTGCTGCCGCACTACCTCACCGAAGCCTGCCAGGAAGGCATTGCCAACCATATCGAGGAAGTCTGCAAGTCGGTTCATATCGGCGTGATCGTCTACAACCGCGGCAACTCCCGCATCAACGCGGAAATGCTGGAACGCCTGGCGGACCGCTGCCCCAACCTGATCGGTTTCAAGGACGGCGTGGGCGAGATCGAGAACATGGTGCGTATCCGCCGCAAGCTGGGCGACCGCCTGTCCTACCTGGGTGGCCTGCCCACCGCCGAAGTCTATGCCGCTGCCTACAAGGCGCTGGGCGTGCCGGTGTACTCCTCGGCCGTGTTCAACTTCATCCCCAAGACGGCGATGGACTTCTACCGTGCGATCGCGGCCAACGACCACGCCACCACCAACCGCCTGATCGACGAGTTCTTCCTGCCCTACCTGGACATCCGCAACCGCCGCGCAGGCTACGCGGTGAGCATCGTCAAGGCCGGCGCCAAGCTGGTCGGGCACGACGCTGGCCCGGTCCGCGCGCCGCTGACCGATCTGGACGAGCAGGAACTGGCGATGCTGGACGCGCTGATCAAGAAGCTGGGCCCGCAGTAAGAGGACCGCAGAGCTACGCCGGCGCGTCAGCGCCGGGGTTAGTCATGCCAGTCACCCGGGCGATGCCGGGGAAGCGGACCTGACCACGCCTGTGGCGTGCCAGTACAAGATCGCATCCCCGGCCAGGCCCAGTTCCGCCTGCCGGCGCTGCGCGAAGCCGCCGGCCAGCTCGCCGGCATGGCGCCGGCCTTCCTGGGCTCCGCAAGGCGCCAGCAAGGCAACCCATCCGCCGTACGTTCACTGGTGTGAGCCGCCAGGCTATCGCGCGGCCGTAACCTCCCCGCCGGCCCCACGCCCAACCCAGTTGCCCGCCTGGCTCTCCAGCCGCGCCCGGATGAAATCCATCAGGGTGCGGGTGGCCAGCGTGGGAAACCGGTTCGGCGCCGTCAGCATGTAAATGCTGTCGCCCACGCCTTCGGGTTCGTATTCGGGCAACACCTCCACCACTTCGCCGCGGCCGAGCTGCTGCCACACCGCATAGCGCGGCAACAGAGCAACGCCAAGCCCAGCCATCATCGACTCGAACAGGAAAGGATAATCGCCGGACTGGATGCGCGGGGCGACCCGCAGGATCAGCGGCGTGCCGGCCAGTCTCAGCTTGAGATCAAAGCGCCGCCCGAGCGATGCCGGCGCAATCAGGTCGCAATGGCCAAGATCCTCGGCGCGGCTCACTGGCCCATGCTCAGCCAGGAAGGCCGGCGCTGCGCACAGGCACCAGCCTACCCCGCAAATCCTGCGCGCCACGTGATCCTCCGGCGGCAGGGAGGTGATCTTCAGCGCCACGTCCACCTCGGCGGAAATCAGGTCGCCGATGTAGTCGTTGATCAGCACGCGCAAGGAGATGGCCGGGTATTGCCGGGCAAATTCCAGTAATACCTGCGCCATGTAGAGATGCCCGAGTCCGGTGGGCAGGCGGATCCGCACGTCGCCGCGCACGGTCTGGCCAAGGCTGTCGATCGAGGTGCCCGCCGCCTGCAGCTCATCGAGCATGCGAACGCCGTGCGCATACAGCAGCCGCCCGGCCTCGGTCAGCTCCACATGGCGGGTGGTGCGCCGCATCAGTTGCGCGCCCATATGCTGCTCAAGGGCCTTGAGACGGCGCGAGACATTGGAGCGGGTCATGCCGCCGCGTG
>Ga0255338_1002143_pt1 | contig 31325 bp, 29 predicted proteins | sample MeOH1_35cm_T4_19_FD_203715 | JGI IMG/M metagenome (GOLD analysis project Ga0255338, IMG submission 203715) | Sandy soil microbial communities from University of British Columbia, Vancouver, Canada - MeOH1_35cm_T4_195 | ecosystem: Engineered > Artificial ecosystem > Sand microcosm > Unclassified ... | reverse complement strand
TCCCCGGTTCCTTGACCGGTACGGCTCAAGACGATACGTCCGGGACGAAGACAAGGGGATCTGAACCTGGGCCATGTGCGGCGGGAGGGCCTCCTCGCTGGGAGATTCCCGAGCGCCCTATCCGGTACGACAAGGTCGGCGAAGGCGCGTGAGCAGCGGAAGTAAGCACCCCATCATTCCGCGCCAGGCGTTAACGGTATACGAGCTCCGGCCAGCCGCCTGGCCGTCTGCGAGCTAGCGATCGACGCAGAAAAAAGCATCTCCCTTCGCTCGCATCAAGGGAGATACGAGCGAAGGGGGATGCTTTTCAGGCAACTTCCCGCCTCTATGAGGGGGCTTGGATGCAGGAAAGACCGCAGGGAGATGCTCATTCCAGGCACGAATTGAGGAACTGCCTGAAGAGAAATGAGCCGGCTGGGACTCGAACCCAGGACCACTTCCTTAAAAGGGAAATGCTCTACCGGTTCTCACCGCAGCGCCAGTTCTAGGCACGGAATGCGTCAATTGGTACGAGAGGAGCTGGTCGCCGCTGGACCGGGGGATGTAGTCGCACAGTCCAGCGGGGAGGTAGTCTCCTAGCCTACTAATTCGCCGCACGAACAACTATCTCCTACCGGTGTGGAAGGGAGAGGTGTGCGACTTCGGGCCCAAGCACGCGTGTATCGCTAGACAGACTAATATTGCGCGGCGTCCGAGATTGAAGTCTCGAACCCGTGCCGTGCTTGGTTGGACTCTGGTGCTCTGGCCCTCCCCGCATCCGAAACTGATCCCGAAGATCGGGGAATGGGTATCGCCCCGCGTGGAGCAATTTGAAGCATTGCCCCTCGGAAGCGGCCCATTGAGCCTCTTAAGCACAATCAAGAGCTACTTTGGCGAGGCTGGGCTAGACCGTTTGCATGAGACGGTATTACATGCATCAAAGCAATGGTCTCGTTGGTTGTGATGCCAGAGTATTCCGCTCACATCGGGGCTTGCTCGCGCCATTGGGATTGCTCCTGCGTACCGGACAAGTGTCTTGGATGGTTGATATACTTTGCAATGCTAGACCAGCAGGCAATCTACGAACATCACTATGGACATAAAGAAACTTTTACATGGATTGGTCAACGAGTTTCGTGAGCAGAATCCGACGATCCCGCAGCAGAAGTTTGACGAGATCGTGTCCCAGATATCCGAGCGGGTGGAAAATGAGCCGCCGCCCACAGTTGCGATTATAGGGGAGTCGGGGGTAGGCAAGTCATCGACTGTCAACGCATTGTTCAACGCTGGCCACCCAGTCAGCCATACCGAAGCCTGCACCCAAGCCGAGGCTGCAGTGGAGTTGAAAGCGGACACTGTGCACGGAGAGCGTGGCATCCTTGTCGTTTACGATATGCCAGGGCTGGGAGAGAGCCTCTCGAAGAGAGGGCAGCACCTTCAGACCTATGAGCGGGTCCTCAAGGATGCCGATGTCGCTCTGTGGATTCTCGACGCACAGTATCGAGCGGTTGAGTCCGTCCAACGTGTGCTCACCGAGGAGATGAAGAGCATTAATCCCGGTCTGGTTGAGCGGATGGTTTTTGCCCTTAACAAGGTGGATCTGGTCCATCCAGGTGAAACGGACTGGCATCCGCTCGCCAATATGCCAAGTGAGGAACAGGATGCGAATATTGCGCAGCGGATTTTAGACGTAGAGCGGAAGGTTCGCGAGGCAGTCCCGCGCTGGAAGGGGAGTGTGATCGGTTACTCTGCTGCCAAACGATACAACTTGCCCCAGCTTTTCGCAGTGATGCTGGAAGCCGTGCCGAAGAAGCGTCAGTGGGTGCTCGCCTCACGTAAGGCTCTGGCTGACTTCTTCGAGCTTGTGCATCCCGAGTTATTACCGGCAGATCGGAGGCCGCAGCAGCGTGCCCACTCCACGGGTCCGAAGGTGACGACAGGGCCGTCTCCAGAGGTCATGTCCGACCAGGAGTTCGCCGAGATTACAAAGGACAAAGATGCACTTCTCGCGTGGCACCGTATGATGAGCCGCAAATCTGGAGGCGATGGGAAATGAGGTTCGACGATATACCTAGCGGCGACCGGTCCAAGATTAAGAATCGGCTCATTCAACAGATCAACGCGATGGATGAATCGGAATTACGGATCGCTGCACAGACCAAGGAGTCATTGGCATCCTTCGTCGCGGATGCGTTCCGCACCATCGCCAAAGCATTAGGCTACATCATCTCATATCCGATAGGTCTTGCGGTGCGAGTTGTGGAGAATATCTGGGACGGCATCCAGGACGGCTTTTCTTCGGGCTGGCGAGCGGGTTACGAGGACTAAAGCCGAAACAATGAGTGCACAGTGGCTGCCACTTCCATTTCCTCGATGCCCCGACTGTAACCGAGCTTGGGTAAGGTGCTATCACCAAGGGTGTCCGCGAAGCGGTGAGGTGCTTGTCGAGGCGTCACAGCGTCGCGCGAAGTGCAACGGCTGCGTGATTGAGTGGCCTCTGATGCGCACGCTTTTCCACTGCTCGTGCGGTCGCGTGTTTACGGCAAACCAAATCGAGCACGCTTTGGGTAAGAATGCCCTCCTGCGAGACCGACTCCGACAGCAGATTCAGGCGATGGATGTAGCCGAGAGTAGTATAACCTCTCGTTCGGACGACTCCTTCCGGGATTGGCTCCGCTCTGCGAGTTATGAACTAGGTAAGTTACTTGGGGCGAGCGCGGTTGCGATCAAGCGCCTACTCGACATGCTTTGAGTAGTTTCCCGCCAGTTCATTACTGCCGAGTGCAGATCGCCAGACTCTGGGTTCGCTGGGAGCACGCGGATGCGACCAGGGGGCGGTGACAGGCGGTGTGCCGGGATGGACCGACGCCCGTCATAGAAGTCACCGAATGTCAGGCAGCCCTGCGACTACTGTTCACTTGGCGAACAGTTAAGTCGGCCCCTGCACCAGCGGTCCGTCTTCGCCATCCCGCGAAAAGGCCCGCCTGCAACGCTAGCATCGCCTCCAGGCCCGCGAGGCAGCCGGGAGCGTAGAGATCCGCGTTCCTGATCTCATACCGGTCGGCGGAAAGCCGAGTCGCCTTCCTACCGACCGGTTAGTCACACTTGGTCCCAATGGTTACGAGCATCGGCCGTAGCTAGAGTAACTGGTCGCGCGAGTGGACTAGACTACGCCCGTGCCTCCGCAAGTCGGGCAGGACGTACCCGGTGCCCCCCCGGTCATCGCGAACCGCCGCAGGCCCTCGTTCAACGACTTTGTGGATTTGGTTAGACTCTGGTCGGGAACATACGCCACCCCGCCATCCTCGGTGACCACAACTCGGCCTTGTGAGGTATGGGTTACATCTGGAGATGTAAACTGGTGATATCGATTTTGGCGGTAGTGATCTCGCACCTTCGTCAGTTCAGCAATTGCCGCGTCAAGTGCGGCTTCGCCCTCATAACCATGCATTAGTGCGTCCTTTTACTTGAGCTTACTGATTGTGTTCCGCTTGCGCTGTTGTGCTCGCATCTCGTCTCGGACAGTGAGGATGACGGGGCTTTGTGCTATCAGTTCATAGCCGGAGCGGTTCAACCCCGGCAGGGGGCTCTTGATGGCGGCAATGTCGTCGCAGAGCCTGTCGTAAAACGGTTGGAACATTACGAGGACCATCTCCTGGTCAACGATCTCCGATTCCCAGCAGAGCGCTACCATTTCAAGCGTATTCGCAGCCCTTCGCACGTCTTCAGGCACGGGGTTGGCTGGGTCAAGGTTCCGAAGGACTGCCATCCTGTCCCACAATTGCGTCGTGACGAATCGCCGATTCTCGATTGCATGGTCTCGCGCATTGAGCCTCTCGGTGAGAGCCGCGCTTGCCGCCTCCTGCTTTGCGGTCCGAAGCATTGCCATCACTGAAACAACAATTGCCACGGAAGACAGAATTGAACTGACCCACTCTGCTATCGACACACGCACACCTCACTTGCAAAGCGTTCAACAACACGTATTACTGTTCGCAATCATATGGGTCGGTTCCTTCCAACCCTACATGGCAGCCGGATCATCGTTTGCCCGAGGAGACCAACTGGTGTTTTTTGGCTGACGGGCGAAGTTCCGCTCAATCGGCCGGGCCCCAAGCGTATGCAAAGCCCCGCGATGAGGTTCTCCCAATCGTGACCATACGTCAGGCCGCTGATCAAAAGTACGCCCGAACTCTGCTGATGGGGACGAAGGAAACGGCAGAAGCCCACGCCGAGGAGGCGGCGACGACCGTCCTAAAGGTCACCCAGAAGGTGCATTCGACGGGCATATCCTCGTCTGACACCGCGCGTATCGCCAACAAGGTCCCGGGCAAACTACCGTCGGCACAAAGCCTCCGCATGCCTGCACACGGCTCCGGCATCGCCGGTGCGGTGATAGGTGCAGGAATTGAGGCCGTCGCTTCCGCGAAGGACCTCAAAGCTGGCAATATCACTTCCGGGGAGTTTTGGGGACGTGTGGCGAAGGAAGTGGTAAAGGGCGGAGTCATCGGCGCTGCCGCAACCGCTGCTTGCTCACTAGCATCTGCTGGAATAGTGACAGCTACAGGCATGGTTGGCACGATGACGGCCCCAGTATGGTTTCTTGTGGCAACAGGAGTCGCGGCGTCAATCGCCGTGGTTACCGTCGGGACAAAGTTCCTCAACAAGGTCTGTAGTACCGGGTACTCACCCAGAGACTAATCCATCCGGCCGGACAAGCCTCGCTAACCTACGGGAGGCCAGACCAGTTGTGCTAACGCTTCTTCAACTCGTCGATCTGGCGCTGCAACCGCGCCAACTCCTCGGAGACGGTGATCGCGGGCTGGGTTGCTACAACTGGCTCTCCGATCTCCTCCAGAGTGTCGCCACGCTCCAGCTTGACGTTCAGCACCGTGCGGACGCCGGGCTTCACCAGGACCCCGAAAACCCGTTGCGGACAGTGCTTGACTCCGCGCACCACTCCGTTTGTCACGCTAATCTCGTAGATCCCCGGCTTCAGATCGCGCACGCTGAACAGTCCACCCATCTTGTAATTACTCGTAACCTCGAAGTTCCCGCCACCCTGGCGCACGCCGCGTATGGTTGCGCCGCCCAGGCCGCTGTAAACGGAGTTGGTGATGACCTCACCGTCCTTCGAGACGACCGTACCCTCCAGCCAGCCGGACTGGTCCGTTTGAGCCGTAGCTGGAACCCCGCCCCGGAAAAGGGTCACGCCCCCGAGAACGAGAATGGTGGTCATGGTTAGCGCAGCGGCGTTCTTCACGCGTTGGTCCTCTCTGGTGTGGGGCTCCCGACAGGAGCCGCTCGCGACAGAAAGCATCCAACCACTGATCGATGCGATGGGTTGGCTGCCGAAATTGGTTATCGGCAGGCTGCAACCCGGTCGTTAGCTCGATTTGCGGCTATCTGGGCACCGGCCCGTAACTCTTACCACCGAGACCAATGTGTAGATGCGGCACTGCCTGATTAGAGGCCTGGCACCGCATGCCGAAGGAACGTAGGCTATGCCCTTCATCAACCGGCGCCGCATCGCAAACACTGTGGGGAATGGTGCTGCGCGAGAAACAACTGTTTACCGGGTAAACAGTTTTCTCGCGGAACGGCCAGGTTCAAGCTGCTTTCGCGTACTCTTGAGCGCCCGAATAGCGGCCCCGGCGACGTGCTTCAGCAAACAGAGCTGCCTGCAACTGCATCAGTGACAGCAGGTCGTCGAAGGTCGGACTGGGATAGAGGGCGAGATTGGAGATCTGGTAGAGGTTAGCCTTTGCGACGAAGGTACTCCCATTTGCCCGCCGACAGGTGGAGCCTGCGGGGTTCAGCTTCGCGCACTCCAGCAGGTCTATCAGGGTGGTCCAACCGCAAACGGTCAAGACTCGGTTCTGTCGGTTAAGCGAGCAGAAGACGAATGCCTCCGCAGGACGGCGGAGCTGGAGCCCGGAGAAGTTGTTCACGTAGTTCGGTAGCGGTCGAACCACCCGTCCCATGGTTTTGACATCGACGCTCATCCCGTCGAGCACAAAGTCTACTCCACCGTCGGCACGACCCCGGTCCTTGGGGCGCGGAACCCTGAATAGGTCGTGTACAACCGTCTGGCCGATCAGGCCCGTGATCTGTTGCACCCGGTTGCCATCAGCGATGCCACGGTTACCGAACTTGCCCTCTCCCACGGCCGCCACTGCATGAGCGACCACCTCGTCAGTTACTGCTATATCGAACACCACAACTCCCCCTGGTACAATCGTACCGGGGGAGCAGCGTGCTGGACCTTGACGGGTCAGATAGGCGGGATGGAGCGGTCTGCAGGCTTGCGTTCCACCTCTTAAAAGGCGGTGATCGACAACAGGCGGGCGGTGTCCGGCTTGTCCCCGTTCACATTCCACCGCACATACTCGAAGAACGTGGCCTTGGTACCGTCCGGCATCGCCCCAATATAGGCGGTGCCTTCCCCCATCTTGTCCCCATCCTTGGCCCATACCCCAAAGGTGAGCGAGACGCTCTTGTACTCCTTACCGGAGAGGTTGAACGCCTTCCCCTCCACCCAGGCGGTGCCCGACTGGAGGGTGGGAGCCCACTTCCAGTCCACCGCGATGCCGGTCTTCGGGTCCGGGGCGGGCAGCTCCTTCTTCTTGCTCTTGGCGAAAGCTGGTAGTACTGACGCAGCCAGCAAGGCGGCTACGACAAGGACGGTGCGGCGGGGGTACTTCATCTTGGTCCTTCCGAGGCGAGTGTAATCCACATCCCGCAGTGATCCCCGGCGGGCGAGGATTGGGGTTATCGAGGGGTGACGTTGCCGTCAGGTAGCGGATCGAGCACGCAGGACAGTCTGCGGAGCAATTCACGGGCTTGCGGCTCTGACAGCGTGATCGTGGCAGAGTTCGGGGAGGGGATCGCCACACCCAGCCCGATCACCTGGCTGCCATCTCCGACCGGCATTACTTCGATGCGCGTGTCGGCGAAGGCATGGAGGTTAACCCGGAGCCCGCCCGCGGGACTGTTGGAAATGAAACTCATCGTACTTGCAGTGGAAGATGGCGCACGGCAGTTACTGAAGGCGCTTTGAACGCCTGCCCGGGCCGACGAGGAGAAGTGCTTCGCGCAGCAGCTCCTGCTGTTGTCGAGACAGCCGTTTTCTACGGGTCCGGCGCTGCGAACGCTCCTGGTCCAGTTGCTTCTGCACCTCGCGGCGTTGCTTGAACTCCAGCAGGTCGTCGCGAAGAAAGCGGTAGACGGGGCGCTGTGCGGTGCCTTCCACGATGCACCTTACCTTCCCGTCCCGGGCATCTCGCCACATTTGTGCGCGGCAGTAACCTACGAGTTGCGCGGCGTCTTGGACCCCGAGGATCACTCCACGAAGATCCCGCCGCATTGGTGAGTGTTGCGGTTTTTGGATTGGCAACTGGGCGAGGTCGAACGGCTCACCCAGGTGACTGAAAGGGTCGTGTCGATGCATCCAGCCCCCACTCTCTAAATAGATGTATAAGCAACAATTAATCCGGTTCGGATTATTCCGAAAGGAAGTATAGCATCTTCTCCGAGGCACAGCCATCGTGGAGAAGAGCATCTTCAGGATCGAATATAAGACCCTCCTGGAGCTTTTGCACGAAGTGCGGAGGCGGGCGGGTGTGACCCAGGTGGAACTTGCTTTGCGACTTAACCGGACGCAGGCATGGGTCAGCAAATCGGAAGTTGGCGAGCGGCGGCTGGATCTACTTGAGGTGCGGGACTACGTGGAGGCATTGGGGTTGCCGTTCCCAGAATTCGTCCAACAATTGGAGGCAGCTCTCCGGGACGAGCGGCAGCAGTAGTAGACATCCCGGCCAACCAATACATGCCCGTTATCGGCCTTCACCAGGTATGGTATAAGTGGATGGGACCCGCCGCCGCCCTAACTGTCACGGGTCGCTGGCCCTGATCGTTCACAGGTTCGCCAACTCCGATTCAACGCTCCGTGTGAATTGAAGGCAACTTGCAACTTTCGAGTCAGAGCCAATTGGCCCCATGGGAAGTACCGGCCTAACGCCCCGGTCGATACTGCGCACTTGGCATCTCGCCTCTCATACTGCCGCTGCCACCTGGGGCATCTATATCCCGTGCCGTATTGTAAGGAACCCTCCCCTATTGTTTGTACTAGGGAATTCTTTTGGCAGTAGCGCTAGGCCATACTGGTCAACACGCTCTCAAAGGGATTTCCTGGAATCGGGTCTCCGGCACCGCAGTTCCTCTAAAGTCATACGGGTGAGGTGATCTGCCGAAGTACCTCGTAGTCCAAAACTGTTTACCTGGTAAACGGTTTCTTGGCTGTTAAGCAGCCTTTCCTTTGGCCTGTCCGCTACGGCTTCGAGCTGGTTGAAGTTGAGGATGGTTCGGTATTCTCCGGCACCGAACTAGCCAGGGCTCTATTCCACGTATGCCTCCGCAGAGGCGAATTCGTGCCTGAAGGCAGCGTTCTAGTGTCTCCGGGAAGAGGATGGATACTCCCAAAAGGGCATTCCGCTTCAAAAAATTTTTTGAAATCTCATGGCTAGGTTGATGCTTTCTTGGTCAACAGTAGGTCCAAATCGCCGCGCCGGGTGAGTCAGCGACGAGCCGCACCGGAAGGAGTAGGAGGCGATGCCGGTCTAGGTGAGAGAAGGCGGTTCCGCACCTCCACGCCCGTCGGGAGCGGGTCCAGCGTAGTCAGGGGGCGCTCAAGCCTGCCTGGGTAAAGACAGCCGCCCGATTAGCAGGAGGCTGTTCCCGACCATCGCTGACCGGACGCAGCCTCCCCACGCCTCCGAGGACTGCCTACTGTTCGCGAAACCGCTGGAACGCTCCGTGGAACAGGAGGTTGACCTTGACGCCCGGCGACCCGTGACGGTTCTTGTCGAGGGTAAGGGTGACGGCAGCTTCACCCGCCGCACCGACCGGCCCCTTTCCCCGCGAAAGGTCCATTACTGTCTCGGGGCCGTACTCGATCTTCCGACTCCCGGCTCCGGCAGAGAGTCCTCCGCTTTCCATGCTGGAGCGGTTGCGTTCGGCAACGGCTAGCACGGCGCAACCCAGGTCGCTCGCCATTCCCCGAAGGGAAGCAAGTGTTCTGTTCAGACGGTCGTACTCGGATAGGTCCTGCGTGATGCTGTCCGCATACGAGTGGATGCTATCGACGACGATCAAGAGGTGCTCGGCGTCACCTCGGATCACTTTCGCGCCTTCCAATAGCTGCTCGGCAGAGCGGTGCTCCTGCGTGGTATCCCCGAATTTCAGAAAGTGATGCGCCTTACTGCTCTGGATTGCAAGTAGCATCGCCTCCTCCGGCGGAAGTTCGCCACTTTTGAAGTGGCCCAGTGGCGTTTCCGTGACACGTGCGGCGAGCCGGTAGGACAGCTCTAGCAACCGCATTTCGCAGGTGACGAACAGGGCGGGGCACCCACACGTAGCGGCTACCTGGAGGGCAAAGGCAGTCTTTCCCGCTCCAGGTTGACCATGGATAATGTTGAGCCCCGCCGGTAACGCACCGCCCATCTCGCGGTCGAGTTTCCGAAGCCCGGTTTGCGGACCCAAGGGGCGTCCCTCTTTCCGCGCCCGAAAGGAAGTAGTGGCAGCTTTTTCCCACTCGGGAAGGAGATCATGCAAACTCTTGGGCCGGAATCCGCCCGCACCAATCGTAGTGCCGCTAGGGGCACTTTCAACCTCACGATACATGCTCTTGTCTCTCAAATAGAGCGCCGCTGGATTGCAGTAGCTCCGATTCAATTCTCAAGAGGCGCGGGCTGTCGGTACCGACGGCCCGACGCCAGGTTTCTGTTTGTATTAGAGGCCAATACAGGCACGAACTCCCGCAGTTTTCGGTGAAAGTCCCGCACTTTTGCCATAGTCTGCCGCAGATTTAGAGGGTTAGCTGCCCCTTCCCGAGGAAGAACGACGGGAATGTTTTCCCTGGTGACGGACGGCGTTGCTGGCGATCTCGATCTGGGCGTTGGTGATACTGGTGGTAGGCCTGATGTTTAGTGGCTGCTCCCACCACGCCGTAATCCAGCCCTGCCTTCCTTCGGGCAGGGGCTTCACTGGTTGGTAATCACCTACGACCTCGTAGTCGCAGAGCAGGCGGATGGCCTTATCCCAGTATTCCATCGCCCGGCTTGGAGTATGGCTTGCTAGTAGCGTCGCCACGTCCGGTTCAACATGGAAGAGGCTGAACAGGCTCCGACGGGTAAAAGGTTGCGCCTTGTGACTGGCCTGCTCGCGCCAACGTTGCTGGAGCGCCATCCCGATGCCCTGCGCCCAGGACCCGGATGGCTGCCCAGTCGGGATTCTGGCTAGCCGCTGACAATCTCCGGTGTAGGAAAGTACTTTGTGGTTGAATCGGAATTGATCGAGCCATGGACCTGCCTCCAAGGTGATCTTCAACGGAGGTGCACCCGGCTCGGCGTCGGCTGCGTAGTGCGTCCCCTTGATGCGAAATAACGCGTCCCTCGACGTGAGGTCCAACATCTTATTCCCGGTGTCGAAGTAGTCACGCGGCCGAACACCTATGACTTGGCACGAGTCGAAAAAGATCAGCCAGTTCCAGACCTGTCCCCGCAGCTCTCTTCGGTGCTCTAGTCCTTTCGGTGCTGAACCGAGCGTCCGCAGCAAATCGTCGATACTCACCGCCTTCTCGCCATGGGTCACCACCAGGTGTAGCGCCAGATGCAGAAGTGGTAGCGACTGGCTCCCCATCCCAGCGAGGTGTCTTTGGAGACTGGCTGGAGAGAACAGCATTTTCTCTCCTTCACGAGACTCGCTGGGAGCGAACTTGATTACAAGGGGAGAGTCAGGCGGTTGGTAAGCCAGGGCGACCTCTCCAGGGATCTGGACCCAGCTGGAGCCATGAACGCCACAAGCGCCGTGGGCCGCCGCCTGGGCAAGCGTGCGGACTTCCTGGAATGTATACTGGTGAAATCCGTACGGGGTGAGGTTAGTTGCCCGGCGGCCTGTATTCGACGGCAGGCGGTCCGGCAGGACGAGTGGAGACACATCATGGCAGTGCGCTGGGCCATCCGGCCCTGCCTCGCGAGACAAGGACCTTTCAGGGGGTGCGTGGTTAATGGGGTTAATCGGATCGAGATCCGCGCTATGTTTCAATGCTTGGCTCCGAATAGAGCCGCTCCGGTCTATGTTCCGGTGCGGGAGGGTAGTTCGCACCAGGGCATGTGGACGGACACGCGCTACCCTCACGCAATAAAACGCTGGAACAGGCTGATCTGTGCGCTCTCATGTCGAGGCCGAACCAGTCGGCTACGCCCGCGATTAGTGCGTGGGACCGATGAGCACTTGGGCGTACGGTAGGCCGAAAACATCCGGAGGGACTAGTGACAGCAGGCTATCCGACTCCCTCGCAGGTTCGTGTTACGTCGGGTGCTCGGTTGCGGCGAATTGGGCCGAGAGAAAACCGTTTACCCGGTAAACAGTTTTCTCGTGTGGTGTAGGAACGGACGCCGCCAAGCCCGAGTGGATGCGGCGGGGCTAACAGGCTCCGAGAGGTCGGTCATGCCGTTTGTGCTGGCAGCTCGCTTGGCAATGTCTCTGTGACGCGGGTGGATCAAGGTGCCCGGCTCCCTGACTGACCAGAGAGTATGTGTGGAGTGCCGTGCCGAGATGATGACTGACGGAGTGGTGATGGCGGAGGCACCTTTTAGCTATCGCCGCAGCCAGCGTTGTGCCCAGAGGCTCTTTCAGAGTTAGCGCTGTAAATCGACGTTTGGCTGCGTAGCAGCCGTAGTCCATTCGCCACCGCCAGCAGACTCGCACCAGGTCAGCAAACACGGCAATCCAGAGGGTTGCCTCACCCGCCAGCGCCAGGATGAAGAGGATGAGCTTCACGACCAGGGCGAACGCAATGCATCATTTCACCCAACTATACGGGTTTCCTATTAGACTCCCGGCCTGCGCTAGGTTGGCTCCCGAGAACTCGGAGGCCAGCCCCTTGCAGAAATCAATCTTCAGCCGGGAACAAGAGGTGCTTCTGTTCGCGTTACAGAAGGCAAGGCGCGATGCGGGGTTGACCCAGACACAGCTTGCGGAGCGGCTCCAGAAGACGCAGGCGTGGGTGAGCCAGTGTGAAACGGGTGAGCGCCGGATCGACGCCCTGGAACTCCGGGCGATCTGCCGTGCCATCGGCATCCCGTTCCTGGAGTTCATGTAGCGGACAGAGGAGGCACTTCAGCGGGAGGGCTTGTGACCCTCGCCGCCGGTGTGCTGTGCTGCCGTTACTCCGATCTTGAAGCGGTGATGACCTGACGGCACTTCGGATAATTGAGGCAACCCCAAAAGCTTGCCCCTCGATTGTCACCCCGCTGCGCCGTTCGCAACGTCATGGGGACCGCGCACTTGGGGCAAAGGGGTGGGTCGGACGCTGATGGCTCCGGCGCGACCACGGGGCTGATCGCTGCTTCTGGGCAGAGCACCGGCGGGTCCTGATGCAGCGCCTGTGTGAGTAGCGACGTGATCTGGGCTGGCTCGTAGGCGTGTTGGACGGGCACCCGGATCAGGGGTAACCCGGCTGCGGCAAACACGTCGTCCTTGAACCGGTCCCGCTCGGCGCTCGCTCCCTTCCGATGGCTGGCATCGTCCAACTCCAGGCCCGCGAGCGGCTTGAGCGTGGCAGGGTCGCAGAGCACGAAGTCAACGTGCCGCTGCGCGATCCGATTGGTTGCACCTCGGTTCTCATGCGGCCTGGTGACGTAGAAGAGATCTGCCAACCTCACCTTCGGGCAGATGAGGTATTTCTCTCCCACGGTAAGCCGGAGCACGCGGAAGAAGGAGGCTTCGGCGGCAGAGAGAAAATCATCCCGGACGCGATACACGTCCATGCTCGGAACACTCGTCTCGGCCTCCGGCGCACTCGCCGCTCCCAAGCCGAAGATACGGAAGATTGCCCCCAAACACCCTGGTGCTTCCTGCCCCATTCACAACTCCTCGATCTCAAAGTCATCCGAGGCACCTTATTGGCATTTGACCCTTCCGTCAGTAGAGGGGGTGATTGCCTTTAGAGCAAGATGACACACCCCTGAATACGAAAGGGGCTATACTCTGCTGGTGCCTGGGCAAGCGCCGTTAGGGCATCGCAGCAGACTGCCAGCAAAAGCGTTCACAGCGTGAACACTTCCGGCGCTGCGACCGACTCCGGCCTTCTGCGCCCTCGTCGCCCACCGAGGTGACCGCTCCCAAACCAGAGTTCGACTTATGGCGTTATTTGAACTGACCACAGAGGCGCTGCGCGTCGTGAAACCCACTACCTTTACTGACCAGGGCGTGAAGGAGCGAACGGATCTCCAGCGGCTCCTGCGTCAGCAGGTGGGGATCATCGCGGAAGGCACGATGGTGATCACCGAGGAGTTCGGTGATTGGGAAGAGAGCCGCCGCCGGATCGACCTGCTCGGCCTGGATCGGGATGCGAATCTCGTGGTGATCGAGTTGAAGCGCACGGAAGAGGGCGGGCACCTGGAGTTGCAGGCCGTACGTTACGCCGCGATGGTATCCACCATGACCTTCGATCAGGTCGTGGAAGCCCACGATGCGTTCCGGGCTCGACATGGCATCGAAGGTGAGGCGCGAGCCGCCATCCTGGAGTTCCTCGGTTGGCTGGAGCCGAACGAGACGGCGTTCGCACAGGACGTGCGGATCGTGCTCGTCTCCGGCAACTTCTCGAAGGAGATCACGACTGCGGTCATGTGGCTCAATCAGAAGGGGTTGGACATACGCTGCGTACGACTCCTCGTCCACTCGCTCGATAGTCGGATCCTGGTGGACGTGCAGCAGATCATTCCCCTCAAGGAGGCTGCTGACTACCAGATCAAGGTCCGGGCCAAGCAGCAGCAGGAGCGCGTCAGCACGCAAACGGGCCGCGACCTGACGAAGTACGACGTTTCAATCAACGGTGTCCCTTACGAGCGTCTGGCGAAGCGCCACGCCGTTTTCCGGGCGGTCAAAGGGCTTTGTGACCTTGGCATTACTCCCAGCCAGATCACCGCGGCCTCGCCTTTTGGCCCAGAGAGACTCTGGTTCTGGGTGGACGGCACGCTTGACGCCGCAGGGTTCCTGGAGAGCGCGAAGGAGAGTCTCCGCGAGTTTGATGAAGGTCGGTGGTTCTATGACGATGGTCAACTCATCCACGCCGAAGGGAAGACCTGGGCCTTCAAGAACCAGTGGGGGCCGAGCACGACCAAGATGCTCGATGCGCTGGTAAGCGCCTTTTCCCCGAAAGGACTCTCTTACATAGCAAGACAGGGTTCGATTGGTTGAATTGGGTCGATTGAGAGAGGGGCGAGCGGTAGGCACAGAGAACCTACCCCCGGAGTTGCCTCGCCTTTGCTCACCCCTTACCATAGCCAATACTTCGCCTGCGAGTTGACCAAGCGGAGCGCCTCGGACAGCATCGCCAAACTCGGGCCGTCGCTGTTCAACGCGCAGGTGGACCTCAACCCACACCAGCTCGACGCGGCACTTTTCGCTTTCCGCTCCCCGCTCTCGCGGGGGGCTATCCTCGCGGATGAGGTCGGCCTCGGGAAGACCATCGAGGCGGGGCTGATCATCAGCCAACTCTGGGCGGAGCGACGGCGGCGCATCCTGGTGATCGCACCCACCATCCTCCGCAAGCAGTGGGCGCAGGAACTCGCGGACAAGTTCTTCATCCCATCACTCGTCCTCGACTCCCGCGAGTGCAACCTGCTGCAACGACAGGGCAGGCGTCCTTTCGAGCCGCGAGACGAGGTAGTGATCTGCTCCTATCACTTTGCCTGCTCTCGCGCTGCGGAGATCGGCGCGATCCCGTGGGATCTGGTAGTGATTGACGAGGCCCACCGGCTCCGCAACGTCTACAAGCCGGGGAACAAGATCGCGACGGCCATCAAGCGGGCCGTGGGGCACTGCCCCCTGCTGCTGCTGACGGCCACGCCGCTCCAGAACAGCTTGCTGGAACTGTACGGCCTGGTGAGCTTTCTGGATGAGCATCTGTTTGGCGATATTGAGGCGTTCCGCGCTCGCTACATGCGCGGCCCGGTCGAGCAGCGACAACTCCAGGAACTCCGGCAACGGCTCCGTCCCATCTGCCAGCGAACCCTGCGCCGCCAGGTGACGGAGTACGTGCGGTTCACGAACCGGATACCCATCACCCAGGACTTCACCCCTACGTCCGAGGAGAAGGCGCTCTACGACCTGGTGAGTAGCTACCTCCAGCGGGAAGAATTGGCTGCGCTGCCCGCCAGCCAGCGCAAGCTCACCACGCTGGTGCTGCGGAAACTGCTTGCCTCGTCCAGCTTCGCCATCGCGGGCACCTTCCGGCGTCTGGCGGAGCGACTTACGCAAAAGCAACTCGCGGTCGAGGAGTTGCTGGAGGAGGACTTCGAGGAATACAGCGAGCTGTCGGACGAGTGGGCCGAAGGGGACGGAGAGGCCGTCAACGCGGGAGACGATGGAGTTTCCGAGGCCACGATCCGGGCGGAGATCCAGGACCTCACCGCCTTTGGCGACCTGGCCGAGTCCATCACCGTCAACGCAAAGGGGCAGGCGCTGCTCCAGGCGCTGGAGCATGGCTTCCAGAAGCTAGAGGAACTCGGAGCGCGACGGAAGGCCGTGATCTTCACCGAGTCCCGGCGCACCCAGAAGTACCTCCTCGACCTGCTGGCGGCGAACGGGTTCGAGGGGCGAGTTCTCACGATCAACGGGACGAACACGGACGACCGGGCCGGAGAGATCTACCGGGCCTGGGTAGAGCGACACCGAGGTGAGCCGGTAGTCACCGGGAACAAGACGGTGGATCTCCGGGCCGCGCTCGTGGAGCAGTTCCGGGACCGGGCCGAGATCCTGGTCGCCACCGAAGCCGCAGCCGAAGGGGTGAACTTGCAGTTCTGCTCCCTGGTGGTGAACTACGACCTGCCCTGGAACCCACAGCGGATCGAGCAGCGGATCGGACGGTGCCATCGCTACGGGCAGCAGCATGACGTGGTGGTGATCAACTTCCTGAACCGGGCCAACGCCGCCGACCAGCGGGTCTTTGAACTGCTGTCCGAGAAGTTTCGCCTGTTCGAGGGGATCTTCGGTTCGTCTGACGAGGTGCTCGGGGCGCTGGAGACGGGGGTGGACTTCGAGCGGCGCATTGCAGAGATCTATCAGGGTTGCCGCACGCCGGACGAGATTGACGCCGCGTTCAACCTGCTCCAGCAGGAGTTGGAAGAGCAGATTACCTCCCGGATGCAGGAGACGCGGACGGCCCTCCTGGAGAATTTCGATGAAGAGGTCCACCGTCGTCTGCGGGTGAGTCTGGAAGACAGCCGCGCCTGTCTCGATCACCTGGAACGGTGCCTCTGGAACCTCACCCGCTACGAGCTGGATGGCCTCGCCCGCTTTGATGACGAGGACCTGTCCTTCGACCTGTCCACTCTTCCCGCGCAGTGGCCGGAGGTTGCGCCCGGCCAGTACCGGCTCGCTACCCGCTCCCGACAGCAGAATGGACATCTGCCCTACCGCCTGGGTCATCCCCTGGCGGAAGCTGCGCTGTCCCGTGCCCGCGAACGCGCCCTTCCCGCCGCCCTGGTGAACTTCGACTACAGCTCACATTCGGGGCGGATCGGCCTACTGGACGCGCTAAAGGGCCGTTCCGGGTGGCTGGCGCTGGCGCGGCTCACCGTCTCCTCGCTGGAGAATGAGGACCGCCTCCTCGTAGCCGTGCTGGACGAGCATCGGAGTGTGCTCCACCCGGATGTAGGGCAGAAGCTGTTCGCTGTGGGAGGCAGTGTAACCGGGCTGGCGGAACCGCCGGTTGAGGTAGAGGCGGAACTCCAACACCGGCTTCAGGAACTCCAGGCAGACGCTCTGGCCGAGATCCAGCAGCGGAATAGTCACTTCTTCGATGAAGAGATCGAAAAATTGGAACGGTGGGCCGACGACCTGAAGCATGGCCTCGAAGTAGAGTTGAAAGAACTGGACACAGCGATCCGGCAGGCTCGCAAGGACTCGAAGCTGGCCGTTGACCTGGAAGGGAAACTGGCGCTGCACCGGGCCATCAAAGACCTGGAGGGCCGCCGCTCCAAGAAGCGCCGGGAACTCTACGAAGCACAGGACGAGATCGACGCCCGCAAAGAGGATCTAATCTCGGGGGTTGAGGCCCGCCTTCGCCAGAGGGTTCAATGCGAGGTGAGTTTCAGAATACACTGGACGGTGGTTTAGTCCGCGTGACGGAAAGTGGTCCGATCTATGAGAGAGAACGTTGCCCGCCGCGTGCGTAATACCCGCCTTACCGTGTCCAAGCCCCTTCTTCCGCTCTACGAGGCAGTGGCTAACGCAATTCAAGCCGTGCATGAGGCGGAGCGCGAAGACGGGCAAGTGATAATCAGGGTAGAACGCGAACGGTCTCTGCTAGACGACCACGCACCTGAACTTGCCTCGGTAACGGGCTTTGCTGTCGAAGATAACGGTGTTGGCTTTACGGAGCGGAACTTCGAGTCATTCACCACCGCCGACACCGATCACAAGGAGCGCATTGGCGGCAAGGGCGTGGGCCGGTTCTTGTGGCTAGTCGCTTTTTCCCGCGTGGAAATCGAAAGTGAATATCATGAGAACGACCAGTTTTGGCATCGAACCTTTGGCTTCGTGAGCAGCCACGAGGGCATCATAAACCCTTCTCTAGTTACAATCGAAACTCGTGCGCCAAGAACAGTCGTGCGCATGGTTCAAATGCATACGAAGTATCACCGGCAATGTCCTAAATCTATAGATGTAGTTGCCAGTCAACTCATCGAACATTTTCTTGAATACTTCCTGCGGCCAGACTGCCCCCGTATCGAGTTGCACGATCCGGCAGTTAGACAAAGCATAGACCTAAACGACTATTTTGAGCGGCGAATCATTGGCAAGTCAAGTCAGGAACTGATTGAGATAAGCGGAATTGCCTTCGATCTCTTACACGTTCGACTGGAAGAGTCTCACTCGCGTGCGCACCGTGTTCACTACTGCGCTGACTCGCGTGTAGTGAGGACCGAAAACTTGCAAGGCAAGGTTCGTGACCTTGCACCAAGGTTGATTGATGCCGATGGGAAGGAGTTCATCTATCAGCTTTACGTTAACAGTGAGCTTCTTAACAGCAACTTGAATGCGGAACGAACCGATTTCTCGTTTGTTGAAGATGCCAGCAGCCTTCTAGCCGACGAGATTGACTGGAATAAGATACGTGAGGGAGTCAATGGACATGCGAGACGATATCTAGATCCATACACTGAACCCATCCGTGTCAAGAAAATCGAACGTATCGAGGCTTACGTAGCGAGGGAAGCCCCGGAGTACCGACCGGTGCTGAAGTATGCGAGCGGAGTGATCGACGGCATCGACGCGGACGTTAGTGACCAGCAACTCGATTTGCAGCTCTATCAGGGATATCAGGCACTTCAAGTCCAACTGCGCGATGAGGGTAGTGCTCTTCTGCGGATCGAGTGCAGTGAGACTGAATGGCAACAACACCAGGAGCGCGTGGAGACATACTTCGAGCGGGCTACCGACATGAATATGGCGGATCTGTCACGGTACGTCTGCCACCGACGTGCCATACTCGATTTTGTGCAAGCCCGCATCTCAAAAGACTCCGAAGGTCGCTATCAGCAAGAAAAGCTGGTGCATCAGCTCATCTGCCCTATGGGAGTGACCTCTAACGACATTGGGATTGAGTCGCACAACCTATGGCTTGTCGATGAGCGGTTGGTCTACCACAGCTTTCTTGCGTCTGACCGACCACTCAAGAGTATCGGCGTAAGCGATGAAAGCGCCAAGGAACCGGATGTCCTGGTGTTCGACCGTCCGATGGCCTTCGGCACCGGATCCGAGATGCTCCATGACACCTGCCATATCATTGAATTCAAGAGACCGATGCGGAAAGAGTACGATGACCACGAGAACCCGTTCACGCAAATCAGGCGATATATTCAGGACATACGGTCCGGTAGTGCCCTGAATAAAAACGGGCGGACTCTTGGTGTGCGGAGGGAAGCCAAGTTCTTCTGTTATGTCATTTGTGATTTGACCCCAAAGCTTCGAGAGTGGGCAGAATTGGTGCAATTGCAGCCTACAGCAGATGACGAGGGGTATATGGGATACCATAAGTCGATGGACGCATATTTCGAAGTGATGTCCTACACCAAGATGATTTCCGATGCCCAGAAGCGGAACGCGGCTTTCTTCGATAAGCTCGGCCTGCCGCGAAGGATCAGTCGATGAGTAGTCGTAGTAAGTTGGAACTCACCTGGATTGGGAAGGAGAACCGGCCCCGACTGGAGCCGCGTATCTTGCTGGAAGACCCTAAACTCTCCTACCACGCTGGGGCGCTCCTCTCTGAAGGAGATCTGTTCGATAACCGACTCATTTTCGGTGACAATTTGCTCGCCCTAAAGGCTCTGGAGCAAGAGTTCACCGGCAGAGTCAAATGTATCTACATCGACCCTCCCTACAACACAGGATCAGCTTTCGAGCACTACGACGACGGTGTCGAGCACTCTCTATGGTTGCGCCTCATACGCGACCGTCTGGAACTCCTTCGCTCACTCCTCTCTGACGAGGGGAGTATTTGGATTTCCATTGACGACAATGAAGCACATTATCTAAAGGTGCTTTTGGACGAAATATTCGGTAGGTCTAATTTCGTCGCTAGTATCATCTGGCAGAAGGTCTATACAGTCAAAAACTCGGCCAGGCACTTCTCTGACATGCACGACTACATCCTCGTTTACGCGAAGGATGCCGTACAATGGCAACGAAATCTGCTTCCCCGTAGTGACGAACTCGACGCAACGTATTCCAATCCCGACAATGATGCAAGAGGACCCTGGACTACCAATGCGCTTCAGGCGAGAAACTATTACAGCCAAGGAGCTTACGAGATCATCTCCCCCACGGGTCGGAGAATACTGCCTCCAACTGGAACTTATTGGCGCGTCTCGAAGGAAACATTTGAGGAGTTAAAGGCTGATAGTCGTATCTGGTGGGGCCGGGGCGGAGATAGTAGCCCTCGGGTCAAGAAGTTCCTATCTGAAGCCAAGCAGGGAGTCGTGCCTGCTACGATGTGGTTCCACGGAGATGTTGGGCAAAATGCAGAGGCAAAGACCGAGGTGCGGGCGCTCTTTTCGGATCAAGAAACCATTTTCCTTACCCCGAAACCGGAGCGACTGCTGAAGCGGATCCTAGAGATCTCAACCAACCCTGGCGATTGGGTACTTGACTCGTTCGCAGGATCAGGCACCACTGGAGCCGTCGCACACAAGATGGGGCGGCGTTGGATAATGGTCGAACTCGGTGAACACTGCCACACACATATCATCCCCCGGCTGCGAAAGGTGGTTGACGGTGCCGATCAAGGTGGCGTCACCGAGGCGACCGGCTGGAAGGGCGGCGGAGGTTTCCGCTACTTCCGGCTCGCGCCCTCTTTGCTCCAAGAGGACCGGTGGGGCAATCTGGTCATCAATCGGGACTACAACCCAGAGATGCTCACGGAAGCCATGTGTAAGCATATGGGCTTCACCTACGCGCCGAGCGAGTCCCTCTACTGGCAACACGGGTACTCCACAGAAAACGACTTCATCTTCGTCACCACACAGACGCTTACCCGCGAGCAGCTTGCCAGTTTGTGCGAGGAAGTAGGCGAAGGTCGAAGTTTGCTGGTCTGTTGTTCTGCGTGGCAAGGGAGGGCGGAGCAGTTCGAGAACCTCACACTCAAGAAGATCCCGAACACAATCCGGGACAGGTGTGAGTGGGGCAAAGACGACTACAGCTTGAACGTCGCAAGCTTGCCAGCGGCTCCTTCCCCCCAACCGAACGTCAGAACATCGCCCAATGCAACGGCCAAGGATAAGGCCAGGAAGTCATCTCGGAAGACCGCAGCAGCCGGGCCGACTCTGGGCCTGGACGTGGAGGACGTTCAATGAGTCGGCATCTCAATGCGATCAGCGGGCGTTTGAGCCTGCGAGCGCCACAGCGTGAAGCTTTGGAGATCCTGGGCCGGGTGACGGACGTTATTGGACTGGCGAAAGAGCCGGACCTGGCGCTGGCGCTCGATGTGATCCAGTCCGAATACCCGTCTGTTACCGACTTCGAGCGGGACTTCCCGTCACTTTGCTTCGCCCTCGCCACCGGCGTTGGCAAAACGCGACTCATGGGTGCCTTCGTCGCCTACCTCCACCTGGCCCACGGCATCCGGCACTTCTTCGTCCTCGCGCCGAACCTCACCATCTACAACAAGCTGATTGCGGACTTCACACCGGGTAATCCGAAATACGTGCTCCAGGGGATCGCGGAGTTCGCCAACAACCCGCCGGAGATCATCACCGGGGACAACTACGAGCATGGGCGAGGGGTTCGGAGCGCCAGCCTCTTCGGTGATCAAGGCATTCACATCAACATCTTCAACGTCTCGAAGATCAACTCCGAAGTGCGGGGTGGGAAGGCTCCCCGGATCAAGCGGCTGTCGGAATACATCGGACAGAGCTACTTCGACTACCTCGCGGGGTTGGAGGACCTGGTGCTTCTGATGGACGAGTCGCACCGCTACCGCGCCTCGGCGGGTGTGCGGGCCATCAACGAGTTGAAGCCCATCCTGGGGTTGGAACTGACGGCTACACCCTACATCGAGACGGCGGCGGGCCAAGTGCCCTTCAAGAACGTCATCTGCGATTATCCTCTTGCCAACGCGATCCGAGACGGCTTCGTGAAGGAGCCTGCGGTTGCCACGCGGGAGAACTTCGACCCCGCCAGCCATACCCCCGCCGAGTTGGAGCGACTGAAGCTGGAAGACGGCGTGCGTATCCACGAGGAGGTCAAGGTGCAGTTGACCACCTACGCCGCGCAGCGCAGCGTGCCGCCGGTGAAGCCATTCATGCTCGTAGTTGCTAAAGATACGACGCACGCTAACGCACTCGTCCAGATCGTCAAGGGGGAAGACTTCTTCGAGGGCCGATATGCCGACCGGGTGATCACCGTCCACTCCAATCTGCGGGGTGCGGAGGCGGATGAAAACGTGGAGCGGTTACTGAAGGTCGAGGACCCCAATGAGCCTACGGAGATCGTGATCCACGTAGACAAGCTCAAAGAAGGCTGGGACGTGCGGAACCTCTATACCATTGTCCCCCTCCGGGTCGCCAACTCCCGTACTCTGGTGGAACAGTCCATTGGTCGAGGGCTACGACTCCCCTACGGGAAACGTACCGGCGTCTCTACCGTAGACCGGCTGACCATCGTAGCGCACGACCGCTTCCAGTCCATCGTGGACGAGGCAAAGGACCCGAACTCGATCATCCGCAAGGTGGTGATCATCGGGAAGGATGTCGCCGTCGAAAAGAAGGAAACGGTGGTTGTGCAGTCGCAGTTCGTGAAGCGGTTGTCGCAGTCAACGCCTGGAGAAGGCCAGCAAGCCATCACCTTCCCGACCCCCGCCGAGCAGCAAATCGCCCAGATCACCTATGAGGTGATCAAGCGCCACGAGTCCCGCCCCCGGTCCGCAGACCTGACCCTACCCGAGGTGCAAGCCGACTTGGTGGCCGAAGTCCGTGCTGCCTATGTGGCCGCTAACTCCGGGCAGACCGAACTGATCGAACTGACGGACGCGCCGGATCTCACGCAGGTGGTGAAGAAGACCACCGAGCTGTTTGTCGAGCAGTCCATCGACATTCCCAAAATCGTGGTACAGCCCAAAGGCGAGGTGACCACGGGCTTCCGCGACTTCGACCTGGACACCCGCAGCGTGGCGCTCCAGCCGGTCGAAGGGAAGATCCTGATCCACCACCTCCGCACCGACGAGCGGGAGCGGCTGGACGCGGGAGAAGTCATCGCCCGTGAAGCACGCCTGGAAGACTACCTGGTCAGCGGCCTGGTGGACTTCGATGACGTTTGCTACGACCAGCAGGCAGATCTCCTCTACAAGCTCGCGGGCCAGATGGTAACGCACCTCCAGTCGTACCTCCCGGACGAGGATGCCGTGCTGAACGTGCTTCAGCATCATAGGAAGCAACTGGTAGGGCTGATCCACTCCCAAATGCAGCAGCACGTCTGGACCAATGTCACCGAGTACGAGGTCAAGGTGAGTAAAGGCTTCCAGAAGTTGCGGGACAATGCCTACTCCGCTGCTGCCGGTGAAAAGCTGCGGGACTGCCGCCAGCCGGTTGAGGATCGGCAGTACATCCGGGGGATGCGGTTCGGCGGCTTCAAACGCTGCCTCTACGCCGAGCAGAAGTTCGACTCGGACTCCGAGCGCCGGTTCGCTGTGCTACTGGAGGACGAGCAGGACGACCTGAAGTGGTTCAAACCTGCCCGAGGTCAGTTCCAGATTTACTACCACCAGGACCAAGCGTACGAGCCGGACTTCGTAGTGGAGACGAAGGACGCCAAGTACCTCTGCGAGCCGAAGCGGAAGGACGACATGCAGGACGAGGAGGTCCTCACCAAGGCCCGAGCCGCCGTCCGCTGGTGCCAGCACGCCACGGCCCACGAGATGGCGCACGAGGGGAAGCCGTGGTACTACCTGCTCATCCCTCACGACGCGATACAGAGTAATATGACCCTCAAAGGGCTGGCGGCAATTCATCGTTGAATTGCGCATTAGACGCCATCAGTAATTCAAGGCAAAATACCAATGAGTGACCAGACTACACATCACGATACAGCACTCCTTGCGGTAGAGGCGATGTTTCGAGATGCAGTTCGTTTAGAAGAGGATTCCAAGACCGATAGGACTGCAGTTCGAATATGGTGGGCACGCATCCTTGGTAAGCTCCAAAGGATCTTTCCTGACCAGTCCGAAATCCCAGATTTATGGCGGTCAGCGACTCCTGACTGGGCTGGGACAAGATTACAGTTTTTCGAGAAGCATCTATCCGCCGACCTCAACCCACATCTGTATGACCGAGGAGACGGACTATTCAACGCGTATCCCGATTATCAATACGCCTATGATCCATTTGAGGAAGTCAACTGGCTCCATCATTGCTTGGCGACGATGCAGGGCCTGCTGTTAGATATCTTGTGCTGGGTAGAATCCGGGGAGCAGTCAGGCCAACTTCCGCCTCCACGTTTTGGGCTGCCCGACCTCGTTTTTATCAACGACCAGGGTCTGCGAATCCTCTGTCGCGCTCGATTGCAGGAAGCACACCAGAACTACGACCGGGGCGCATATTTCTCTGCTATTGTCTTGCTCGGCAGTACTCTTGAAGGGATGCTCTATTCATTCGCAGACGCGCAATGGAATACTGCAAGTAAAGCGAAGTCTGCGCCGCAGACCATCAAAGGCGGTCTGTTAGCAAAAGAGAAGTGGACCCTTGATGGGTTGCTCAAGGTAGGAAAGGAACTTGGATGGATCCAAGAAGAGGCAGGGATACTCGGAGAGCTTCTTCGTGACTATAGGAATTTAATCCATCCCGTGAATCACCTGAAGCGCAACTGGACGCCGAATCAAGCAGCATGTCATGCATGCTTCGCCGCAGTTTACAAGGCTATGGATGAGATGCAGAGCTGGTTGGCCCATAATTCACTTACCGATTTGCGTAGCGATTCGGAGAAGTGAGGAGACGGATGTTAATTGGCACCCATGTCGCAGCAAGTCGATGCTGACATACAGGTTATCCTTATACCGCAAATCCGATTGTCTTGGAGCCATTGGGTTCGCTGGTCACTGATTGCTTTGCCTGTACGAGGAGACAGAGGCATTTCGGTCCCGTACGGTCCTGGTGTCTATGAGGCTAGATACGAGCACGAGGAGGAACGACTGACTATCGGCAAGGGGTCGAGTCTCTACTATCGAGTGAAACAAGGAATGGTGAAGGGCAAGCTCGGGCACCCTGCCGGAACCAAGATTAGAGAGCAGGAAGATACCTCTCGAATTGTTGTGCGGTGGGCTATCACGGACCGGCCATCGGCGGTAGAAGAGGAATTGCATCGCCAGCACAAGGAGCAGTTTGATGGACGGCTCCCCAAGCACACCGGTTTCACTTAATCAACAAAAACTAGTCTCCGTCCGAGATGAGTATCCTACTCACCGGTGCCACCGGCCGATCCAACTCCGATCATCGGCCATTATCGGATTTCGATTCTGCAAGTTGTGGCGCAGCGTGCATTGAATGGATTATTGTCTTCTCCCGGGACTAATGTACGCGCTGGCCTGGATGTCGAGGTGTTTATTCTGTAAGCAAATAAGTGGACAAGTGACTGGCGACTCTTCTCTTTATGGTGGTGCAGTTGTCTCCTTTACGTAGATCCAGTGATGGCGAGGCAATTGAACGCCTGCTACAGAGCGGCGATCTGGTGCGATTGACAGCACGTGTCAGTCAGTTTAACCTGTTTGAGGCCATTGGGATGGTCCGGCAGGAGGTGCGGCACTCCTACCTGCTCGCTCACCTGCTGGACCCGAGGCAAACGCACCGTCTAGGCGATGCGTTCCTCCGGCGCTTCCTCGGCTTCTTCCACGACGCTATCGTTGCGACCGATGCAGCCGGAGCGATAACCCTGGAAAGGGTGACGGTACAGCGCGAGTGGGAGTTCGTGGACCTCCTGGTGGAGGTCCCAAGCCACCGACTGGTGCTTCTCATCGAAAACAAGGTAGACAGTGCCGAGCACTCGGATCAGCTCAATCGGGTCTATATAGGCGAGCGCCACCCCACCGGGAGTCTCGCTCCAGTGCTTTCTGCTCGGAGCATTAGCAAGGGCGCTGGCGAGTGTACGAACCTCCTGGAAAGTGTACTATGGAAAGCCATCGGGAGGCGAGACTCTTCGCCGACCGGCGAACCTCGTTATGCCTTTCCTCTGACTCCTTCTCCGCATTGGCTGCAGGGCCGGGACCGGGCGGAACCATAGTAAGGACACCGCCGCCATCATTGTCGGCCAAATGGCCGTTCACCAGCGCCGACCCGAGATGCGGCTTATTCGCAAAACTCACACTGTCCAACACCTCGACCCCTCACCGTCTCACCGTTCGTACGACCTGCCAGAACTGCGCAGGCTTGATCGGATACATCTCGGTACCGCCCACGCTCCATCCAGACTTTGGTAACGTTGCTCTGGAGCACGCGAGAACTGCGTGTGGGTGTTTCCACCAACTACAACGGACGCCGAGTAAGAAACGTGCATTTGACCTTGTGGGAAGGGCCTTATCAGTTCCTAATCAATGGCCGGATTGCCTAGGTAGAACGGGGCTAACTGTTCACTTCACTAGCAGGTAGCCGTCCAGCTTGTCGTGGAACATCCTCCCGTCGCAGAGGCTGCTGGCCGAGCTAGGGACTATGAGGCTGCGAGCAGTTTCGACCGACAGAGCCAAGAAGTGGTCGGACTGGAGCATGGGTTCACGCAGGCGATGCAGACGGCTCACGAGCAGGCTCAAGCGGTGCCTGCGTAATCCCTTCCGGTAGCTACGCAGCTTGGGAGTCTCGGTGCTATCAATGCACTCCTCCGCCCCCAACCTACCCAAAGGGATATCAAGGTCTACGATCTACAGAGGATAGAGGGCCGTCGAGGCTGTCATGGTCGTAAACCCCGGGCGGTCGCCGTAGCAGAAGGGTAGTGACTTGACCAAGCGGTGAAGTCACCCTGCCAACTGGACGATAAGCTGCAATATAGGAGCCGGACAAGATGACCCGTACCGCGAGTACCCGCCGCCGAAAGAGCGCACCGACCAACCAAGTAGGCTACGAGAACCGCAATGGGCAAATCCTGCTTCAGCCGACCGACCAACCCGGAACGGATCATTTGCAGTACTTCCATGGGCTTCGATGTACGCCCTGTGGCAATGAGTACGGAGCCAACGGCTCGGATATCCACCTGCGTCGCTGCTCGCAGTGCCAACGTGGCCGTCCCAGTGTTGCGTATTAAGCCGCCCGAAGCCCCGATAGTTGCTGATGGACTGCCTCCACGATGTGGAGGCTCGACTCACCCACTGCATCTCGGACGGTACGTGGGAGCTACACGACAGCATTCCGGTGGAACGTGACACCCACGTACAAGCCGTCACAAGTTGGCGTCAACGGCACTCAACTCGGAACTGGAGGAGGGGCCAAAGACGTGGGCCTGGCACCTCGATCAGGCAGATAGGCCGTTCTCTTCAATCGACCGCCGGTTGCATGCCCATCTGTTAATCACAAGACCTGATGGTTCCCGCACACTTTTCGAGCTTCAACATCCTAACGGGGCCTACCGGAAGCGAGGGAGATCGCCCAGATCTAGACGAGTACCAATGCGGCTCCTCGACCCTGCGTCAAACTCTCCTGCAATTGCCTCAAGGTCGTCATTTCGACTGCCCATCTCCCACCATTCGGAGTCCGTGTCGTCAGCACCAATCTCCCCCGCTGCATCTACGTCGTCAAGTGCTTGGCAGAGTTGCTCAAAGGCGAGAGCCCCGGCAACATATCCACGCGGAGTCGCGGCTACGCTCCCTCGCATCTCGCGTGCGGCTTGCATAACCCTACAAACCACCTCTAGGTGTGGCACGCCCCTCCGCAGTTTCATCCCACAACCCGTGCAGACCGTTTGCATCCTTTCCTCGCTCTCTGGTTGGTAAGTGATCAATATCCATTCCCGTGGAACGCAAACATAAGTATTCATATTGTATCATGAACGCCCCCTTTACTCCAACTTCACAAGCAGCACTGGAGTGCTGGAGTGCTGGAGGCGAACTTTGGACACGCTGTTCAGGGCGACAGGTGTCAAAGTGTGTCAGTTCAGGATTGAAGAGCGATTACCCGACTAACAATGAACCGACATGCATAGAGGCGGCGGTAGTGATACGCTGAAAACGGCGGTTCGACTGCTAGGTGCCCAATCAATCGAAATCCTATAATTCTGCGCGATTATGGATCAAATGGGGACTAGGGGTGCTGGCAATGAGTCTCGGAGGAGAGGGGACGACGATGGACGACGAGGTCCAGGAAGTAATCGAGCAGGTTACCCGGCGAAAGCTGTCGTATGCACGAGTTCTCCTTCGCGGGTCGAAGCTGCCTTACAGCGGAAATCGGGACCAGATACGGGACCGCCTGATGGAAGCGGTGAAAGCCAATAAAATCAGCCTAGCTATCCTTAAAGATCTGCTCAACGAATTGGACGTTTGGGGCAACCAGCGTATCCGCCTGTGCCGCCTTCCGGCAGAGGTGCTCGCGGAATACCAGACTGAAGAATCAGTGTTGAAGAAGGCAGAGGAAGCCGGGATGGGCGTCCTGATGGGAGGGGAGGTCGCATTGGTACCTCCACTAGAACTTATGCCGATGGCAATCTCATACGAAGAACAGCACGGTCAACGCTGGCTCAAGCTGTTTGCAGCGAAGACACGGAAGGTGTTCGAATACCAACCTAATGTTCCCGAGCACGAGCACGACGATCACCCTGGGGTCGTGTTCAAGCCATTCAAGTTGGAGTCGCAGAAGGCAGTTTCGTTCGCCGAGATAAACCTAGCAAGCGGTATGTCCCTCTTCAGCACTACACTGCTGCGTCGCGGAACCGCTTACCACGCCGAATTCGAAGAGTTTTTCGCAGTCTTCGAGCCCCTTATCCCTTTGCACCGTGCTGACCCAATACCGCTGTTTGAAGCAAACCGGGGAATCTGTGGACTTCCATCGGCCGTCGTCCGTTTGGTGTCTCGCCGGGCGCGGACCAGCACTGGTGGGAAGCTCGAAGCGCGGTCGCATAGCGCGAAGACCGACATGCGAACGGATGTGGAGTTGGAAACCTACTTCCCTTCGGGCTCGGATACCATGGGACTTCACTGCAATTGCGTCTGGGAGCCGTCTGAAGAACTCGACGAGCCGCTCCACACCCACGTTTACGCGCCCCAAGCGGAGATTTCAATCCCCGCCCAGTCAACCGAAGCGAACGTACGCCATGTATTACACCGTATCCTCGAACTCAATTAAAGCCGGTGGAGCTGACAAGAGCCTGATCAAGGTCATAGATCGGGAGATCGCTCACGCTTACAACCCCGGCAAACGCGGATACGTCGAGGAGTCATTGCTGGTCTCCAAGACCGGACTTTCGAGTTCAGTGGTTCGCCAAGCGATGCGCGAGTACCAGCAGTCCCAGGTCGTACAGCCCTATAAGCAAGTGGAACACTGTGGCGAGAGTCAGGACCCGGCCGACGGCAACTGTTCAGAGTGTAGTAGGCCACTAGCGGGCGCTCCGCTCACCGGCGTCAATTGTTATCGAGTGATAGTTCAGCCGCAGAAGCCTGCTTTCGACCCGACATTGCAGCCGCAGCAACCGAAGGTAATGATCAGCTATCGACGCTTGGATACGGAACCACTCGCCACGGACCTCTACTACGCACTCATTCTGGAGCAAATCTCGGTATTCCTGGACACCGGCGATATTCCAGTTGGGGCAATGGCCGAGGACGTTTTTCTCCGTGCAGCCAGTACGGCCGATCACTTTATCGTGCTGGTCAGTTTGAATTACTTTGGGAGTCTTTATTGTAAGAAGGAGATCGCGCACGCCGCCCGTGCGGGAAAGCGGATAATTCGCGTCAACGTTCCGCCGGTGCCGCCTGCACCCGCTGACATTCCGTGGGTCAACAACCCAAACTGGGTAAGCCAGAACGGCGCGGGACGTGGGCTCGACTCGGCTCTGGAGCGGTCACTGTTTACGGCAATCAAGACACCAAATACTCCGGGGAGCATTGCGGACCTGCGGCGGGAAGGTTGTCAGTTCCTCATGGAACAAATGACGCCAAATGAACTGCTTGGAATCTGGAATCGACTCCCTTGGATGGTAGGTTTTAAGCCATCCAACTCCAAACAGGAGGATATCCGCTTGATCCTCTCGGAAGCGGGCGGAGCACGCTTGGACGTGCTCTGCAACGCTCTGGCTCCCTGACGAGGCTGATGAGGGCTCCCGCCCGCCAGCAGGCTTCTGTCACATTGAGTGTGGCGGGAACATCTGTTCTTGCGGTCCAGAGGGTGACCTTAATGTCGATGCGGTGCTTAACAGTTTCGGTGTAACCTGGCGGATTGCAGTGCCCACGCCGATTAACGAACCGGCTCTTAATCGGCGTGGGCTTGGTGGAGGTTCAAACTAGAGGAAAATACTAAACCGTTAAGTTGTTTCCCCAGCAAGGCTACGCTTACCCAATTCGTAGCCTATCCACGGGACTAGCTGCCCGGTGTGCCTGGGCAAGATCAGCGTCGGCGAGTGCCACATATCGTCGGAGGATCGTGAGGTCCGAGTGACCCATTAGAGCCTGCAACTCGAACAGGTTCCCACCTCCCCGGAGAAAACTCACTGCGAATGTGTGCCGCGCCGTATGAGGGCTCACTCGAACGCCTTTGACGTTCGCCGCTTTCCCCAGGCGTCGCATCATGAGCCGCACACCGTTCGGGGTCAGGCCATCGGAACTGCCCTGGGTGCTCTCCGTGTGGAAGAGCAAACGGTCCGGTGCGGCGTCGGGATGGGCATTCTGAAGGTAGCGGGAGAGGGCGCGGCGGGCGGTAGTGCCTGCATAGACCGTCCGTCGCTTGTTCCCTTTCCCGACGATACTGATCTGGGCGGTCGTGCGGTCTATGTCCCTCACTCGCAGGGAGCAAAGTTCGCTCACTCGCAGCCCGGCGTCAACCAGCAGCAGCAACACTGCGACGTTGCGCTCCTTCTGTTCACTCGCGCGAGCGGCATTCAGTAGGGACTGGATCTGCTCGGGCGTGAACGGCTGGATTTGATCATTGGGCACGCGGGGCGGTTTGATGTTCCGCAGCGGAGATTGTTCCAGGAGCCCCTCCGTCAGGCAGAAGTTCAGGAACGTCCGCAGGTGCCGATGGTAGGTCTGAATCGTAGAGGGACGCGCTTGTTTTCCCGCCATGCGATGGTTGCAACCGTAGCGGCCACCTGGATGGGGCTCGCGGCAGTAGGAGAGGTAGGTCCGCAACCTGGACGGAGTCACCGTCTTGAAAACTGCGGGCTCGCTTTCCTCATGCTCCAGCCACCACAGGAACTGCCGGAGCGTGGCGGTGCGGCTATCGAGGGTACTCTTGCTCCAGCCCTGGGCCTGACCGTCGGCGATCCAGGTACGCACCGCCCGACCGAGGTCAGTCTGGGGGAACACGTAGTCGCGGGCTGATGCGGGAGGGAAGTGGTCCTCGTTTTGACGAGGGAGGTGGTCGCGATTCACGATTCGTCTCCGTTCTGGGTTGAAACGAAGACGCAATCCGTGCGAGGGAGGTGGTCGTGGCCGAGGCTAGATCGTCTCTAACCCCGACTCACGAAGATGAGCCGACTGGGACTCGAACCCAGGACCACTTCCTTAAAAGGGAAATGCTCTACCGACTGAGCTACCGGCTCTTGCCCGACCAGTATATCAGATCACTCCCGGGCGCTCAAGCGGGGTCCTGCCGAAAGTATTC